>Ga0181528_10000418_pt1 | contig 31526 bp, 32 predicted proteins | sample PEATcosm2014_Bin_47_FD_119742 | JGI IMG/M metagenome (GOLD analysis project Ga0181528, IMG submission 119742) | Peatland microbial communities from MTU Mesocosm Facility, Houghton, MI, USA - PEATcosm2014_Bin10_10_metaG | ecosystem: Environmental > Terrestrial > Soil > Wetlands > Peat | place...
AGAAGAAGGCGACGAAGAAGAAGGCGCCGGCCAAGAAGAAGGCCACCGCCAAGAAGACGACCGCCGAGAAGGCCGCGGCCAAGAAGGGTGCGGCCAAGAAGACGACCGCCAAGAAGGCCGCGGCGACGAAGGCCGCGGTCGGCGCCAAGGCCGCCCCGGTCCTGACCGTCCCGAGCGCCGCCGACGACGGGTGACCGGCCCCCGGGGCCGCCTCATCGCCCTGGAGGGGATCGACGGCTGCGGGAAGTCCACCCAGGCCCGGCTGCTCGCCGACCGCCTCGGCGCGGTGTCCACCTTCGAGCCCGGCGCCACCGTCCTCGGGGCGTCGCTGCGCGCCCTCCTCCTCGACCGTGACGGCAGCCCGGTGGCCACCCGGGCCGAGGCGCTGCTGATGGCGGCCGACCGGGCCCAGCACGTGGCCGACGTGATCGACCCCGCCCTGGCGGAGGGCCGGTGGGTGGTCAGCGACCGCTTCGCGGCATCGACCCTCGCGTATCAGGGGTTCGGTCGGGGCCTCGACCGGGCCGAGCTCGAGACCCTGATCGCTTGGGCCACGGGCGGGCTGCGTCCCGACCTCACCGTCCTGTTCGACCTGCCCGTCGAGGTGGCCTCGGCGCGTCGTCGCCGGGCCTCCGGGGCCGAGGACCGGATGGAGGCCGAAGGAACCGGGTTCCAGCAGCGGGTGGCCGACGGCTACCGCGCCCTCGCCGCCGAGGGGACCGGCCGGTGGCTGGTCGTCGACGCCACCGGCTCCGCGGCGGAGGTGGCCGCGGCGGTCTGGGACGGCGTCCAGTCGCTGATCGACCCACGGGGGACCCCGTGAGTGCCGACCCGTCCGCCCGCCCTCCCGACCCGGTGTTGTTCGCCGGCGTCGTGGGCCAGGAACGGGCCGTGGCCCAGCTCACCTCGGCGGCGCGCCATCCGGTCCACGCCTACCTCTTCCACGGACCACCGGGATCGGGCAAGCGCGCCGCCGCCCGTGGCCTGGCCGCCGCCCTGCTCTGCCCCGAGGGCGGGTGCGGTGTGTGCAACTCGTGCCGCCGGGCCCTGGCCGGCACCCACCCGGACCTGGTGACCGTCGAGCGGTCGGGGGCCTCGCTCGACGTCGACGACGCCCGGGAGATCACCTCCCGGGCCCAGCGGCGTCCCCTGGAGTCGGCACGCCAGGTGATCCTGGTGCCCGACGTGCACCTGGCCCTCAAGGCGGCGCCGGCGTTGCTCAAGACGGTCGAGGAGCCGCCCCCGTCGACGGTCTTCGTGCTGCTGGCCGACGACCTGTCCCCCGGCCTCGCCACCATCGCCAGCCGCTGTGTCCGGATCCCCTTCGCCGCCATCGCCCCCGCGGCGGTCGAGGCGTGGCTGGTGTCCCGGGGCGTGGACGCCGTCATGGCGGCGCCGGTGGCCGCCGCCTCGGGCGGGAACCTCGACCGGGCCCGACTGCTCGCCGAGGACCCGGGCTTCACCGACCGGCGCCACCGTTGGCACTCGGTCCCGGACCGGCTCGACGGCACCGGCGCGGCGGCCGTCTCGGTGGCCGACGAGCTCCTGGGCCTCGCGGACGGGGCGTTGGCCCCGCTGCGCGAGGAGCACGCCCGGGAGCTGGCCACCCTGGAGGAACAGGCGGAGGCCACGGGCGCACGCGGGGTGCCGGGCCGGCGGGCCGTGGAGGACCGGCACAAGCGGGAGGAGCGCCGCTGGCGGACCGACGACCTGCGGATGGGGCTCGCCGCCCTGGCCGACGCCTACCGTGACCGGGTGGTGGCGAGTGTCGCCTCGACCGGTCCCCGCGGATCACCGGGGGTGGGCATCGAGCGGCGCCGGGCCGCCGCCCATGTGGAGGCGGTCAACGCGGCGTCCGCCGCCCTCACCCGCAACGTGCGGGAGGACCTGCTCCTCGAGTCCCTGATGGTCGAACTCTCGGGGTTGGCCGAGTAGGCGGGGCGCCGCCGCACCCGGTGCACGCTCCGGGGGTCCGTGCCAGGATCGGTGCGTGGTTCACGACGACGAGCGCCGGGCGCTCCTGGACACCCTCGCCTTCCAGAGGTCATCGGTGGTGTCGATCGTGGACGGTCTCGGGGAGGCCGACTGGCACCGCGCCGTCGTGCCTTCGGGGTGGGACACGGCCGGCCTCGTCGAGCACCTCGGCGACGCCGAGCGCCACTGGTTCCTGGAGGTGGTCGGCGGTCGGTCCGACGACGAGCTCGCATGGGACGAGGGCCGCCCGACCTACGACCCGCTCGCCGCGCTGACGTGCGACCGTCCGTCGGCCGACGTGCTCGACTACTACCGGCGCCAGTGCGCCCGCGCCGACGAGGTGCTGGCCGGCGTCGACCTCGGGGCGCCACCGCTCGTCGCCGATCCCGACGGTCCGGAGGTCCCGAGCGTCCGCTGGGTGGTGCTCCACATGATCGAGGAGACGGCCGCCCACACCGGGCACCTCGAGATCGCCCGGGAGCTGCTCGACGGGCGCACCCGGCTCGGACTCCGGTGACCACGGCCCACGGGCCCGGCCTCCGGTGACCGCCGCCGGTCCGGCTTCCGGGAGGGTGCCGCGGCGCGGGTAACGTGGTGCCCCGGTACACCGGCCCGCCGGTCGGGACGCGGGCGCAGGCCTCCGTCCCCGGCGGTCCGGACGTGCTCATGCCTGGGTAGCTCAGTCGGTAGAGCAACGCACTCGTAATGCGTAGGTCAGGAGTTCGATTCTCCTCCCAGGCTCCAGTTCCGGTCCCGACCGGTGCGTCGCCGCCGGCCCTCGTCACCGGGAGCTGACCGCCGCGGCCGTGCGGGAACCGGGGTGGCTGTGGAATGCTGAACCACCAGTCGGTTCCCGGAAGGGCGCCGGCCGTCCCGCTGGGCGATCCCCGTGCGGTGGGACACACCATCGAGAGGGGAGCAATCCATGGGTCACCGTCGTGTCCTCGTCGCCGTGTCCGCCCTCGGCCTGACCGCCGGCCTCGCCCTGCCCACCGTGGCGGTGACGGGAGCCGGGGCGGCGCCGGCCACCGTGGCCCTGGCGGGGTCGAAGTCCCCGGCCGCCGCCCGCACCCCGAGGACCGGCACCGTCCCCGCCTCCAGCCAGGTGGCCTTCGACCTCGTGCTGTCCCCCCGCGCCCCCACCGCCGCCCGGCAGTTCGCCGATGCGGTCGCCACGCCGGGGAACCCCTCGTACCACCAGTACCTGACGGCCGCCCAGTGGGAGGCCCGGTTCTCGCCGACGACGGCGCAGGTCGCATCCGTCACCTCGTGGGCCACCCAACAGGGTCTCCAGGTCACCGGGGTCTCCACCGACCGGATGGACGTGTCCGTCTCGGGCACCGCCGCCCGGGTGGAGAAGGCGTTCGGGACCACGCTCTCCATCCACGACGTCGACGGGCACGCGCTCCGACTGGCCGACACGGCCCTGTCCGTGCCGGCCGACCTGGCGGGCACGGTCGTCGGCGCCGCGGGGATCAGCCAGACGGTGGCCACCCCGGACGACGTCACCGACGGGACGGCCGCCGCCGCGCCCGCCGCCGGGGCCGACGCGCAGCCTCCGGGGTACCGGACACCGGAGCCGTGCTCCTCGTACTTCGGCGCGGATACCGACAGCATCCAACCCCCCTTCGGGGACGGGTACCCGTATCCGGCGCCCTATGCGGTGTGCGGGTACACCCCACCCCAGCTCCGGTCCGCCTACGACCTGCCCGACCAGACGGCGGGGGGCGCCAACGGCTCGGGCGTGACCGTGGCCGTGATCGATGCCTACGCGTCGCCCACCCTGGGGGCCGACGCCGCGCAGTACGCATCCGTCAACGACCCGGGCAATCCGTACGCCGCCGGCCAGTTCAGCGAGCTGCTGGCCAGCCATTTCGGCTACCGGAAGCTCTGTCAGTCGACGGGCTGGTACGGCGAGCAGACCCTCGACGTGGAGGCCGTCCACGCCACCGCTCCCGGCGCCAAGATCCTCTACGTGGGTGCCTCCGACTGCGTCGACGGCCTCTTCGAGAGCCTGCAGCAGGTGGTGGACGGCGGCCTCGCCAACGTGGTGACGGACTCGTGGGGCGACACGGGCGGTGACCTCCTCGACGACGTGGCCACCCGGACGGCGGTCGACGACATCCTGCAGATGGCGGCCGGCACCGGGATCAGCGTGCTCTTCTCGAGTGGCGACGGTGGCGACGACTTCACCAGTCTCGGGTTCACCACCCCCGACTATCCCGCCTCCAGCCCCTGGGTGACGGCGGTCGGCGGCACGTCCCTGGAGATCGGCGCCAGCGGCCAGCGGCTGGACGAGGACGGCTGGTCGACCGGTCGGAGCTTCGAGTGCACGACCGTGACCCTGGGCGAGCCCGGCTGCACCTCGGCCACCATCGGCACCTGGCTGCCGGTGACCACCGACGGCGGGTCGGGCGGAGGGACCAGCTTCGAGTACACCCAGCCCACGTGGCAGCAGGGCATCGTCCCGAACGACATGGCCACCCGGAACTCGGCCCTCACCGGCTCACAGCCCTACCGCGTCGTGCCGGACATCTCGATGGACGCGGATCCGGGCACCGGGTTCCTCGTGGGCGAGACCCAGCGGTTCCCCAACGGCACGTACTACGACCAGTACCGCATCGGCGGCACCAGCGTGGCGTCACCCCTGTTCGCCGGAGTGGTGGCCGTCGCGGATCAGACCGCCGGGTCGCCGCTCGGCTTCCTGGACCCGGCGATGTACGGGCTGTCGAAGTCCACGCCGTCCTCCATCTACGACGTGGCCCCCACCGGCCCCCAGGACCAGAGCCGGGTCGACTACGCCAACAGCATCAGCGCGGCCAAGGGCCTCCTCTACAGCACGCGGATCATCGACTACGAGGGTCCCGAGTCCTACTGTGACGGCACCGGCAACTGCGCCACCCGGGACGTGGACCTCACGGTGCAGCCCGGCTACGACGACATGACCGGACTGGGCGCGCCGTCGAACGGATTCACCGCGGCGTTGGCCAAGGCGTAGGGCGCCCCCCCGGGTGCGCTGTCGTCGGCCCCCGGGGGCTCCGGCGCCACTGCGGTCGACGGTGGGTATGACGTACGGCCGGTAGGCAGGAGGCACGGTGGGAAGGTGGCCGTTCTACACACCGGACGAGCTCCGCGAGATGTACCGGGGCGGCCGCGGTGACGCCACCGCCCGCCGGTTCGCCCGCCTGTGGGCCGTGGTGTTCGGCCTCGGACTGATGCCCCGGCGGTGGGTCACCCTCGAGGTCCCGGGCCGGCGGTCCGGACGGACGACCCGGTTCCCCCTGGGCATGGCCGACTGGGAGGGTGACTGGTATCTCGTGCCGATGCTCGGTGACGGGTGCAACTGGGTGCGCAACGTCCGGGCGGCCGGGGGCCGCGTCGTCCTGCGGCGACGTGGCGCCCACCCGTGCGTGCTGACCGAGCTCCCGGTCGAGGAGCGACCGCCGCTCCTGCGGCGTTACGTCGCCGAGGTGCCCGGGGCCCGACCCCACGTGCCGGTCGACCCGGACGCCCCGCTCGAGGAGTTCCGACGGATCGCCTCCCGCTACCCGGTGTTCCGGGTCGAGTGCACCCGCGGCCGGCTGCCCCCGGTCCCCGGGAGCCGCCGTCAGGGGCGCCGGCGCGGGGGCTCTGCTTGACTGGCCCGGTGACCGACACCTACCGCCGCATCCTGCTGGCCGCCCGACCCCACGGCCTGGTCGTGGACTCCGACCTGACCGTCGACGACGGTGCCCCGGTGCCCGAGCCCGCCGACGGCCAGGCCCTGGTGGCGGTCCGGCACCTGTCGATCGACCCGACGATCCGGACCTGGATGGACGACGCCCCGGGGTACCTGCCCCCCATCGGCATCGGCGACGTCGTGCGCAGCGGCGGCATCGGCGAGGTGGTGGCGAGCCGGACCGACACCCTGGCGGTGGGCGACACCGTGTTCGGCATGTTGGGCTGGCAGGAGTACGCGTTGGTGGACGGCGCCGACGGCGCCGTCACGGTGGTGCCGCCGGGCATCGACCCCGCCGTGGTCCTGGGGGTCCTCGGCGTCACCGGCATGACGGCGTACTTCGGGATCACGGACATCGGGCGTCCCGTGGAGGGTGACACCGTGGTCGTGTCGGGCGCCGCCGGTGCCACCGGCTCGGTGGCCGGGCAGCTGGCCCGCATCGCCGGCGCGGCCACCGTGGTGGGGATCGCCGGCTCGGCCGACAAGTGCGCCTGGCTCGTCGACGAACTGGGCTTCGACCACGCCGTCAACTACCGGACCGAGGACGTTGGCGCACGGATCCGGGCCACGTGCCCGGACGGCATCGACGTCTTCTTCGACAACGTCGGTGGCGACATCCTCGACGCGTGCCTGGCCAATCTGGCCCTGCGGGCCCGGGTGGTCCTGTGCGGTGCCATATCGCAGTACAACGAGGACCGTCCGGTGGGCCCCCGCAACTACCTCCAGCTCATCGTCAAGCGGGCCCGGATGGAGGGCTTCCTCATCCTCGACTACCTCGACCGGTTCCCCGGCGCCCAGATCGAGATGGCCGGCTGGGTGCTGGAGGGCCGGATCCATCACCGCGAGCATGTCGTGGACGGGTTGGAGCGGGCGGGTGAGGCGCTCAACCTCCTCTTCAGCGGGGGTAACACGGGCAAGGTCGTCGTCACCCTCTGAACCGGTCGGACCCCCCGTAACCAGGGGGTCCCGGGGACATAATCCCAGTTCGCACGGGGGTGCTCACGCCCGGCGGCGATCTGGGCCACACTGTTGGCGCGGTGGGCGCGTCGAACGAATACCAGCGGGCATCGGGCCGGTTGCCGTCCGGGAAAGCCTTTCTAGCGATGGCCGCCGCCACGTTGGTGGTCGTCGCGTCCGCGGCCACCGGGCTCGTCCTGCACAACGCGGCCGCGGCTCCGACCCCCCAGATCGCCGGTTCCCCCGCGGCACCGACGGCTTCCGAGGTCAGTCCCATCTGCACCACGACCGATCCGGCCGCGGTGCTCGGTCCCTCCTCGACCACGCTGCCCACCGCCCCGGTGGCGAAGGTGGTGACCCCGTCGGGTGGCGTCTCCGACTTTGCCGCCACGTCGTCCGCGCTCTACGTCGACAACGGGACCCAGCTCGTGACCTACTCGCTGTCCGGCGCCGAAAAGAGCGCGTTCGCGCTGCCCACGCTGTTCACGAAGAGCTATGCCAGTACCCCGGTCATCGACCCGTCGGGGGACATCTACCTGTCGTCGTACTACGGCCAGAAGGTGGACAAGTTCTCGCCGTCGGGGACCCTCCTGTGGTCCGTCGACCCGGGTGGCGACAATCCGACCGGTATCTTCGGCGTGGGCACGGGATCCAGCTTCGAGCTCGTGGCGAGCTTCGTGCAGAACACCGCGTCCAGCCTGGTGCTCAACGCGTCGAACGGCGCCAGCTCGGGCACCTTCCCACTCGTCGACAACGGGTTCGTGACCCAGGAGTCCGACGGCGACCTGCTCTATTCGGCCAACGGCTACGTCGAGACGGTCAGCTCCACGGGCAAGGTGCTCTCGACGTTCGGCGACTCGCACATCGAGGGCAACGGCGTCCACACCGGGTCGGGCCAGCAGTTCTACTACCCGGCCCAGGCCGTCCAGGGCTCCGACGGTACGATCTACACGGCCGATCCGCTCTACACCATGGAGGCCACCGCCCCCTCCGGACTCCTGAAGGGCACCACCACCCTCGGCGGCGCGCTCGACTTCGGCGGATGGAACTTCGCGCTGGTGGGTGACACGTTCTACTTCCAGAGCGGACCCCCCTTCGACCCGACCGGTGACTCCATCTCGTCGTTCAGCCTGACCAGCGTCGACGACTACCTCGACGCCATCCAGGCCCCGTCGGACAAGCTCGGCTGGGGTGCGGGGCTCGCCACCCCGGCCACCGGCAACTACTTCGCCGCCGGTACGACCCCGAGCGTCGACGCCACGTTCGACCCCTGGTGGACCTCGCAGGCCGGCCACCTCGAGCTGTCGTACTCGGTGGAGAGCGACGCCACCCTGACCGCGGAGACGGTGCCCACCCCCACCGTGAAGGCCCTCCCGACGACGCCCACCGGGCTCGCCTCGGTGCCGCTGACCATCCCGAGCGCCGACACCGCCCCGGGGCCCTACGAGGTGCAGGCATCGCTGATCGACACCTCGACCTCCCCTCCCACCACGCTCGGGACGACCTGCATGCCCTACACCGTGGGCGCGACCGGCGACGGTCTCGACTTCGCCACGCTCCCCGCCGGTTCGGGCTCCGGTGGCCCGGCCGACCCCCGGGGGGTCGCCCTCACCTCCCAACTCGGGCTCACCGGCCTGCGCAGCCTGACGACCATCGACTGGAGCTCGGTGCTCCCCGACTGCCACGCGTCGGCGCCCACGGCCGCCACCTGCGGGGCCTCGGCCCTCACCTTCGCCGGTTCGAGCACGGACCCGTACAAGGCGGCCTACGAGGCCGTCCACGACCACGTCGCGTACTGGATCCAGGTCAGCGCCGGTGACCCGGTGTCGACCGCGCTGGTCGACGACGGCTACTGGAAGGCGGACGTCGCGGCGATCGTCGCCCACTACGCGACCGTGCCCACCGGCTGTGGCGCCTGCTCGCCCGTCACCATCTGGGAGCCGTGGAACGAGGCGAACAACAACGGGTGGAGCAACGGCGCGACCTATGCCACCCAGGTCCTCGAGCCGTTCTACGACGCGGTGAAGTCGGTCGAGCCGGGCTCGTCGTCGACGGTACTGGGCGGGTCCTCGCTCGAGCCGGTGCCGTGGTGGTGGCAGCAGGTCATCAACGCCGGCGGCCTCGCGTGGATGGATGTGGCCGCCATCCACCCCTACACGGGCTCGGACGACTCCTACGAGGAGGACGGCATGGCCTCCCAGATCGAGCAGCTGCAGAAGCTGCTCGGTTCCAAGCCCCTGTGGTTCACCGAGGTGGGCTGGTGGAGCGACGGCGACTACGACTTCCTCTCGCAGACCGACAACATGGCCCGGTCACTCATCTGGCAGAAGGTGCTCGGGGTGCCGGTCGAGAACTACTTCTTCGACGAGGGTGCCTGGGGCAACGACGGGGTGACCTTCTCCCTCATCCAGACCAGCGACGCCATCGACTACGTGAAGCCCTCCGCCCTGGCGACCATGACGACCACGGGGATGCTGTCGGGCCGGAAGTACGTGTCGATGCCGTCGACCGGCATCCCCCACGCCTACGAGGCGGAGTTCGGCACGACGTCGGGGGGATCGACGGACATGGCCGCCGTGTGGACCGACGGCCTCCCGGTCACGGGGACCGTGACCGCCACATCCCCGTCGGGGTCCGCCGTCCCGGTGACGGTCACGGACGAGTACGGCGGCGCCACCACGGCGCAGGCGACGTCCGGCACGAGGTACAGCCTCCCCCTGTCGAACCAGGTGACCTACGTGACGTATCCGACCGGTGACACGCTGACCGTCGGGCCCACCGAGTCCTACGGCACCGACGTGGCGTCGGCGGCGGCGGGGGCCACCGCCACGGCGTCGAGTGGTACCGCCTCGGCGGCCATCGCCGGCGATCCGGTGGGCAACGGCCTGGGTTGGTCGTCAGCCAGCGGCGACACCACGCCGAGCCTGACCGACACGTTCGCCCGGTCCACCACCATCGACCGGATCCTCGTCGACACGCAGTCCAACGGCTCGACCGCCTCGTCGGTGCGCGAGTACACGCTGTCCGTCGACGAGCCGGGTACCGGGTGGGTCACCGTGGCCAGCGAATCGAACCAGTACCGCGATCACATCCTGCAGTTCGCGTTCGCACCCGTGGCGGCCACCGGCATCCGCATCGCCGTGAGCGAGGTCAACTTCGGCGGCTACTACGGCGGCGGCATCCCGCCCTGGTGGTCGCCGACCACGATCGCCCCCGCCTTCCTCCACAGCATCGAGGCCTACGCCGGCACGGGCGGCCCGTCCGTCGTGGGCGGTACGGGCCTGCCCCCCCTCCTCGGTGGCGGTGGCGGCGGCGGTGGCACGACGACCACCACGGCGCCCACGACCACGACCACGACGACGACCACGTTGCCGACGTCCACCACGTCCACCACGATCCCGCCGACCACCACCACGACCACCACGCCCACGAAGGGTGACACGGGCACCGGCTACCGCATGGTGACCTCGGCCGCCCAGGTCTTCACCTACGGCACCGACCAGTCCTACGGCCCCGAGGGTGCGCTCGACCTCAACCAACCCGTCGTCGGCATGGCGACGACCCCCGATGGCGACGGCTACTGGCTGGTGGCGGCCGACGGCGGGATCTTCGCCTTCGGCGACGCGCCGTTCCTGGGCTCCACGGGTGGCATGGGCCTCAACGCGCCGATCGTGGGCATGGCGGCCACCCCCGACGGCAACGGCTACTGGCTGGTCGGCGCCGACGGGGGAGTCTTCGCCACGGGCGACGCCCCCTACGTCGGCTCCACCGGCGCCCTCGTCCTCAACAAGCCGATGGTGGGCATGGCCGCCACCCCGGACGGCAAGGGCTACTGGCTGGTGGCCTCCGACGGCGGGGTGTTCGCCTTCGGCGACGCCGGCTTCTTCGGCTCGATCACCGGGCTCCCGCTCAATGCGCCGATCGTGGGCATGGCGGCGACCCCGGACGGCAGGGGCTACTGGCTGGTGGCGGCCGACGGGGGGATCTTCGCCTTCGGCGACGCCGGCTTCTACGGCTCGACGGGTGGCCTCGTGCTCAACAAGCCCATCGTGGGCATGACGGCCTCCCCGGACGGCCAGGGCTACTGGCTGGCGGCCTCCGACGGCGGGGTGTTCGCCTTCGGCGACGCCGACTTCTACGGCTCGACGGACGGCACGGCCACCGATCAGCCCGTCGTCGGGATCGCACCGTAGGCGTGGACGCCGGGGCCGGCCCCGGCACGCGGCGGATCGCGTGACACCCGATGTGTAGGGTGGCTCCATGGCTGACCAGGCGCAGTTCTCCGACCTCGCCATGGAATTCATGCCGGCCCTGTACACGGCGGCACTGCGTATGACGCGTAATCCCGCCGACGCCGAGGACCTCGTCCAGGAGACCTATCTGAAGGCCTACCGGGCCTTCGGCTCCTTCGAGGCGGGCACCAACCTGAAGGCGTGGCTGTACCGGATCCTCACCAACACCTACATCAACACGTACCGGGCCAAGAAGCGCCGTCCCGAGATCGCCGACGTCGAGGACGTCGAGGACCTGTACCTGTACCACCACCTGGCGGGTGACCCCTCGGCCGGACTGGGCCGGAGCGCCGAGGACGAGGCGCTCGACCGCTTCACCGACACGGATGTCAAGGCCGCCATCGAGTCGCTCCCGGACACCTTCCGGATCGCCGTGCTGCTGGCCGACGTGGAGGGTTTCTCCTACAAGGAGATCGCCGAGATCACGGACGTGCCCATCGGGACGGTCATGAGTCGGATCCATCGAGGAAGAAAAGCCCTGCAGAAGGCGTTGGTCGATGTCGGAAGGTCGCGAGGCCTCGTCGGGGCCTCCGACGAGGCGAGGTAGTGGGGAGACTGCCGATGGGAACAGATGGAGACGGCGTAGCGGGTCCGGGCACGGGAGTGCCCGAGGCACCGGCGGGCTTCGTCAGTTGTGACGAGACCATCGAGCGGCTCTACTTCTACCTCGACGGCGAGCTGACCGAGCAGCGGCGCATCGAGATCGCCCGGCACCTCGACCTGTGCGGGCCCTGCGTCGGGGCCTACGGATTCGAACAGGAAGTGCGCAGGATGCTGGCGAACCGGTGCCAGGACCGCGTGCCGGACGCGCTCCGTGAGCGGGTGGCGCGGGCGTTGCGCGAGGAGAGCACGAGCACGGCCGACTGACCGGCCCGTCCCCCGGGACCCCGGAAACCTCCCCGCGTCCCTACACTGGTCCCGTGACGCTCGCCGATGCCGCTCCGCCCCTTCTGGCCGACGAGTCGGGAGGCCCGGGTGCCGTGGGCTGGGACACCGCCGAAAAAGTCGCCGCCTGGGTGGGTGGCCGGGCCCGGATGCCCGCCCCGTACCGTCCCGACCTGCTCCAGGCCGAGTTCGAGGAGCTGACCGCCGAGGCCGAGGAGCTGGTGGCCGCCTCCACCGGGATGCGTTCGGCCGCCGGCCCGGCCCGGGCCCGGGTGACCGATCGCACCGGCTGGGTGCATGCCAACGTGGCCAGCTTCCAGCGACTGCTCGGCCCCCACCTCGACCGGCTGGACCCCACCCGGCTGTCCGGCTCGAACCCCGTCCTGAACCGGATCTCGGGCCCGCTGGCCACCGCCGGCCGGACGGCCACCGGGGTCCAGATGGGGGTCGTCCTGGGTTGGCTCTCGACCCGCGTCCTCGGCCAGTACGACCTGCTGCTCACCGAGGACGCCGCCGAAGAGCAGGACCTGGTCTACTTCGTCGGTCCGAACGTGGTCGCCCTCGAGCGCCAGCACGGCTTCGAGCCCCGGGAGTTCCGCCTGTGGCTGGCCCTGCACGAGGTCACCCACCGCTGCCAGTTCACCGCCATCCCGTGGATGCGCGACTACTTCGTGTCGCTGGTGGAGGAGGGCATCGGCTCGCTCGAGCCCGACCCCGGCCGCCTCGCGGGTGCCGTCAAGCGGATGGCCGACGAGATCCGCGCCGGGCGGAACCCGTTGGAGGACAACGGGGCCCTCGGACTGGTGGCCACCCCCGAGCAGCTCGAGGGACTGCACCGGATCCAGGCGCTGATGAGCCTCCTGGAAGGGCACGGGGACGTGACCATGGACCGGGCCGGAGCCGCCGACATCCCGAGTGCGGCCCACTTCTCCAAGGTGCTGCGGGCCCGGCGCAAGCAGGCCCACGGCCTGTCCCGACTGCTGCAGCAGCTCATCGGGATCGAGGCCAAGCTCCGCCAGTACGAGGAGGGGGAGCGGTTCATCGCCGCCGTCGAGGACGAGGGTGGGACCTCCCTGCTCGACAACGCCTGGCGCGGTCCCGAGTGGCTGCCCTCCCTCGAGGAGATCCGCGACCCCGCCTCCTGGATCGCCCGGGTCGGCGGCGGTGCGGCACCGGCCTTCGCGCCCTGAGCGGATGATCGGACCGGAGTCCGGCCCGACGCCCGGTCGCGTGCCCGGCCCGGACGACGACCCGGTGGTGGTGGACCTCCTGGCCCGCTGCACGTTCCCCCCCGCCGGGGCGCCCCTGGTGTGCGGGGTCTCCGGCGGGCCCGACTCCCTCGCCCTGCTCGTCCTGGCCCGGGTCGCGGGGTGCGACGTCACCGCCGTCCACGTGGACCACGGACTGCGCCCCGGTTCGGCCGGGGAGGCGGACGTGGTGGCCGCCGCCGCCGCCCGGTTCGGCGCGGCGTTCCGGGCCGTGCGGGTGGACGTCCCCGACGGGCCCAATCTCGAGGCCCGGGCCCGGGCGGCCCGCCATGGCGCCCTCGGCCCCGGGGCGGCGACCGGGCACACCGCGGACGACCAGGCCGAGACGGTGCTGCTCAACCTGCTGCGGGGGGCCGGCGTCCACGGACTGGCCGGCATGCGCAGCGGGTCGACCCACCCCCTCCTGGGTCTCCGCCGGACCGAGACGGTCGCGCTCTGCGCCCACCTGGGCCTGCGGCCGGTGGGGGACCCGTCGAACGAGGACCCCCGCTTCCGGCGCAACCGGGTGCGGGGCGAGCTGCTCCCGCTGTGCTCGGAGATCGCCGGCCGCGACGTCGTGCCCGTCCTCGCCCGTCAGGCCCGGCTCCTGGCCGGCGACGCCGACCTGCTGGACACCGTCGCCGACCGGCTGGACCCGACGGACGCGGCCGCCCTGGCCGCGGCCCCGACGGCCCAGGCCCGCCGGGCCGTGCGGGGCTGGCTGGCCGGCGCCGGCCCGTACCCACCCCCCGCGGACGCCGTCGACCGGGTCCTCGAGGTGGCCCGGCTGGAACGCCGGGCCACCGAGGTGCCCGGTGGGATCCGCGTCTCGCGCTCGGGGGGCCGGCTGGCGCTCGGGCCCGCCGGGGGTCCCGGGCCTCCGGTACAGTCGTGACGTGACCGAGCCCGGAACGGACCTTCCCGTCGGTGCCGCGCGCCTCGAGGAAGGCGACGAGGTCGGCCGGGTCATCGTGTCCGAGGCCGACCTGCAGGCCCGCATCGCCGAACTGGGCGCCGCCATCACCGCCGACTACCAGGGTCGGCCACCGCTGCTGGTGGGGGTGCTGAAGGGCGCCTTCATGTTCATGGCCGACCTGTCGCGCGCGGTGGAGCTGCCCTGCGAGGTCGACTTCATGGCCGTCTCGTCCTACGGGACCGCCACCCGCACCTCGGGGGTGGTGCGGATCGTGAAGGACCTCGACCTCGACCTCCTCGATCGCCACGTGCTCGTGGTGGAGGACATCGTCGACTCCGGCCTGACCCTCAGCTACCTGCAGCGCTACCTGTTGGCCCGGCAGCCGGCCAGCCTCGAGGTCTGTGCCCTCCTCGTCAAGGAGGGCCAGCAACGCACCGCCCTCGACCTCCGCTACGTGGGCTTCACCATTCCGGCCGACTTCGTGATCGGCTACGGGCTGGACGTGGCCGAGCGGTACCGCAACCTCCGGGCGATCCACGCCTACGAGGGTCCGCGCCGGTGAGCTCCGCACCCCGGAGTGCACGATCGGTGGTCGCGACCAGGTAGAACGGGTCGTCAGACCCCGCCCCGGGGACGACGAGTGGAGAGGTGGACCGGACCATGAGCGTGGACACGAAGCGGATCGAAGCGGCCGTTCTCGAGATCCTGTCCGCCCTCGGCGAGGACCCTGACCGGGACGGCCTGGTGATGACGCCCGGCCGCGTGGCCCGGATGTACGAGGAGCTGTTCGCGGGGTTCGGCGAGAACCCGGCCGATCACCTCGAGGTCACGTTCGCCGCCGACCACGACGAGATGGTGATGGTGCGCGACATCCCCTTCGCCTCCCTCTGCGAGCACCACATGGTCCCCTTCGTGGGCCGGGCCCACGTCGCGTACATCCCGGGCTCCGACGGTCGGATCACCGGCCTGTCCAAGCTGGCCCGGCTGGTCGACGGCTTCGCCAAGCGGCTCCAGGTCCAGGAGCGCATGACCACCCAGATCGCAGACGCCATCGAGAACGCCCTCGACCCCAAGGGGGTCCTGGTGGTGGTCGAGGCCGAGCACCTGTGCATGTCCATGCGGGGTGTCAAGAAATCAGGAACGTCGACCATCACCTCCGCCGTGCGGGGCCTGTTCCGGAGCGACACCTCCACCCGGTTCGAGGCCATGCAGTTCGTCCGCGGGCACTGAAGCGGGGCCGACCCGGGCGTCCGCGGCACCCGACGGGCTGGTTTACGCTGGTGGCGATGCCCGAGACCCCGACAGCGGACCCCGACCGTTCGGGCCGGGCCCTGGTCATGGGGATCCTGAACGTCACCCCGGACTCGTTCTCGGACGGGGGTCGGTGGTCGGAGCCGGACCGGGCCGTCGCCCGGGGGATCGAGATGATCGAGGAGGGGGCCGACATCGTCGACGTGGGCGGTGAGTCCACCCGGCCCGGCGCCTCCGCGGTGCCGGCCGAGGAGGAGCTTCGACGGGTCCTGCCCGTCGTGAAGGCCCTCAGTCCCCACGTCCGGGTGTCCATCGACACCACCAAGGAGGCGGTCGCCGAGGCGGCCGTCGACGCCGGGGCCACCCTGGTCAACGACGTGTCGGCGTCCCTGTGGGCGGTCGCCGCGCGCGGCGGGGTGGGATGGGTGGCCATGCACCGCCGGGGCACCCCGACCACCATGCAGGACGACCCCCGCTACGACGACGTGGTGGCCGAGGTCCGCGACCTGCTGGCCGACCGGGCCGCCCGGGCCGCCGCCGCCGGGGTGCGGGAGATCTGGATCGACCCGGGCATCGGCTTCGGCAAGACCGTGGACCACAACCTCGAGCTGTTGGCCGGCCTCGGTGCCCTGGTGGGCACCGGCTACCCGGTCCTGGTGGGCACCAGTCGCAAGGGCTTCCTCGGGATCGTCGGCGCGGGTCCCGACGGCGTGCCCGTCCCGGCCGACCGGCGCCTGCCCGGCTCGCTGGCCACCGCCACGTATGCGCTCCTCCGGGGGGCGGGTATGGTCCGGGTGCACGATGTGGCCGCCACGGTGCAGGCCGCGCTCCTGGTCGGCCCGGTACCGGGTGGTCCGGGGGGCGCAGGATCGATGCTGGAATCGGAGGTCGGAGCGTGAAGGGCAAGTGGGCTGCGGGCATTCCGCCGCGGAACTTCACCTGGGTGATCAAGGACCGGCTGGCGATGAGCGAGCGGCCCGGGGGCTTCGCCCCCAACCACCGCAAGGTGCGCCGCCAGGAGGAGATCATCTGGCTCCAGGTCCAGGGGTTCGACCGCGTGGTGTCCCTCCTGCCGTCCTCCCACAACCTCCAGGCCTACGAGGAGAAGTCGCTGGCCAGCGTGCACTACCCGCTTCCGCCGGCCGGTGACGTGCGGGGCATCCTCGCCGACGTCTACCGCGACATCCACGGCCGGCTGGCCGGGGGCGAACGGATCCTCGTCCACCAGGAGGAGCTCGGGGACCGCGTCTCGGGGGTGGTCGCCGGATACCTGCTGTGGTCGTGCCGGCTGCCCTCGGGTCCCCAGGCCGTCACCGCCCTCGAGCACCTGACCGGGCACCCCATGGGTCCCTCCGGTCGGGAGCTGGTGGCCGAGGCCGGTCAGCTGCCACCACTGGCGGGCCACCCCGAGGCCGGCTCGTCCCAGTCGGCCTGATGCCCGGGGCGGACGGTGCGGGCGACCGCATCGAGCTGCGTGGTCTGCGCTCGGTCGGCACCCACGGGGTCCTGGCCGAGGAGCAGGAGCGGGCCCAGCCCTTCGAGGTCGACCTCGACCTCGACGTCGACCTGCGTCCGGCCGGTGTGTCCGACGTGCTCGCCGACACCGTCGACTACGGGGCCGTCGCCGACGTCGTGGCGGCCACGGTGTCCGGCGACCGTTCGTTCGCCCTGCTCGAGGCCCTCGCCTGGCACGTGGCCGACGCCGTCCTCGACGTCGACCACCGGATCCGGGGGGTGACCGTCACCCTCCGCAAACTGCGGCCCCCGTTGGCCGTCGACATCGACACCGTGGGGGTCCGGGTGGCCCGCACCCGGTGACGGCACCGTCCACCCGGGAGACCACCCGCCGGGCGTTCCTGTCGCTCGGCTCGAACCTCGGCGACCGTCGGGCCCACCTGCGTCGGGCCGTGGACCAGCTGCGGGCCGGCAGCACCCCCGCCGTCACCGCCGTGTCCCGGGTGTACGAGACGGATCCGGTGGGTGGCCCCGAGGACCAGGGGGCGTACCTGAACCTGGTGGTGGAGCTGGCCGTGCCCGACGCCGTCGACCCCTACCGGCTGCTCGAGCAGTGCCATCGCCTGGAGGCCGCGGCCCAACGGGTGCGGACCGTCCGCTGGGGTCCCCGGACCCTCGACGTGGACGTGGTGTGGATCGACGGGGTCGTCCTCGACGATCCCGTACTCACCCTGCCGCACCCCCGGTGGCGCGAGCGCCGCTTCGTGCTGGCCCCGCTCGCCGAGCTGGCCCCGGACCTGGTCGGCGAGGCCGACCTCGGGACCGCTGGCGGCGACGTGCGCGTCGTGGGTAGTCTCTGAGCAGTAGATCAAGGAGTTCCTGTAGCGACCGGCACCCTCGAGGGCCGGAACGTCGAAAGGGGTCTCGTGACCACATTCCGTGTACTCGGGCCGGGCCGTGCCGGCCTGTCGTTGATGGCGGCCCTCGAGGCTGTCGGGGGCTACCGCTCGCTGGGGGCGTGGGGACGGGACCGTTCGCCGGTCGACGCCGCCCGCGGGGTCGACATCCTCTTCATCGCCACGCCCGACGACGTCGTGGCCGACGTGGCGGCCCAGGTGCGGCCCGTGGCCACCACCGCCGTGGTCCACCTGTCGGGCTCGTTGGGGCTCGACGTCCTGGCCGGGCACCCCCGACGGGGCTCGTTGCACCCCCTGGTGCCCCTGCCCAACCCGGCCATCGGCGCCGAACGGCTGCGCTCCGGCGTGACCCTGACCGTGGCCGGCGACCCGGTGACGCGGGCCGTCGCCGAGGATCTCGGGGGTGACGTCGTCGAGGTGGCCGATGCCGACCGTGCCGCCTACCACGCCGCAGCGGTGATCGCCGCCAACCACCTGGTCGCCCTGATGGGCCAGGTCGAGCGCGTGGCCGCCACCGCCGGGCTGCCGCTCACCGCCTTCGCCGGCCTGATGCGGGCGGCCAGCGAGGATGCGTTCGCCCTCGGCCCCCGACAGGCGCTCACCGGGCCCGCCGTCCGCGGCGACTGGGAGACGGTGGAGCGCCACCGCGGCGCGATCGCCGGGATGCCCGCCCACCGCACGGAGCTCGCCGGGTACGACGCCATGGTGGCGCTGGCCCGTCGGCTCTCGCTGGACACGGCCGCCGAGCTCGACGCCGACACGCTCGAGCCCTCCGGCCAGCTGTCCTTCGGCGTGGTCGGCGCGGCCGGCGCCGAGCAGGTGGCGTGAGCCCCGTCTCCACCGCCGCCCCCGTGGTGGTGACCGGCGCGCTGGGTGAGTTCTCGTCGCGTCTGGACGAGGAGCGTCGGGCCGGCCGCACCGTGGGCCTGGTGCTCACGATGGGGGCGCTGCACGAAGGGCATGCGTCGCTGGTGCGGCGGGCGGCCGAGGAGTGCGACGTGGTGGCCCTCACCCTGTTCGTGAACCCGACCCAGTTCGCGGAGGCCGCCGACCTCGCCAACTACCCCCGCGACCTCGAGGCCGACCTGGCGGTGGCCCGGGAGGCCGGATGTGACCTGGTGTTGGCGCCGTCGGTCGAGGAGATGTACCCGGACTGGCCCCGACCCTCGCCCACCACCGTCACGGTCCGCTCGCTCGTGGACCGCTGGGAGGGGGCGTCCCGGCCGGGTCACTTCGACGGGGTGGCCACGGTGGTGACCAAGTTCCTGTCCGCCGCGGGGCGCTGCCGGACCTACTTCGGCGAGAAGGACTTCCAGCAGCTCGCCGTGGTGCGCCGGTTGGCCCGGGACCTGTCGCTGCCCGCGGAGGTGGTGGGCTGCGCGATCGTGCGTGAGCCCGACGGACTGGCCATGTCGAGCCGGAACACGCGGCTCTCGGCCGCCGAGCGCTCGGCCGCGGCCTGCCTCTCCCGCGCCCTGGGTGCCGGCTCGGCCGCCGTGGCGTCGGGCGCCGGGCGCGGGGCCGTCGAGTCGGCCATGGCCGCGGTGGTGGCGGAGGAGCCCCTGGTGGACCTCGACTACGCCGTCCTGGTCGGCGCCGAGGACCTCGAGCCGGCGGACACCGACTCGGTCGGGCCGCTGCGCCTGCTCATCGCCGCCCGGGTGGGGCCGGTCCGCCTCATCGACAACGTCGACCCCCGGCCCGCCCGGTGAGCACCGCCCACCTGCCCCCCGGGACGCTCGACGTCCTGGTGCTGGGCAGCGGCGTCGCCGGCCTGTCGGCCGCGGTCCGGCTGGCCGCCCCGCTGCGGGCCGCCGGTCGCGACGGTGCCGGCGGGGGTCTGCGGGTGGGGGTGCTCACCAAGGCCGAACTGTCGCAGTCGGCGACCCGGTGGGCCCAGGGCGGCGTGGCCGCCGTGCTGGGCGGCGACGAGGACTCGACCGACCTGCACCTGGCCGACACGTTGGCCGCCGGAGTCGGTCTGTGCGACGTGGCCGCGGTGAGGGTCCTGGTCGACGAGGGCCCCTCCCGGGTCCACGAGCTCATCGCGATGGGGGCGGTCTTCGACCGCCAGCCCGGCGGGGCGCTGGCCCTCGCCCGGGAGGGCGGCCACTCGACGGCCCGTGTGGTCCACGCCGGCGGCGCGGCGACCGGCGCCGAGGTCGAGCGGGCCCTGGTGGACGCCACCCGGGACTCGGCCGCCGCCGTGCTCGAGGAGTGGTTCGCCCTCGACCTGGTGGTGGAGGGCGGCCGGTGCCGGGGCGTCGTGGCCCTCGACACCGACGGACGCCGCGTGGAGGTGCGGGCCACCCACACCGTCCTGGCCACCGGGGGCGCCGGCCAGGTGTTCGCGGTCACGACGAACCCGGCCGAGGCCACCGGCGACGGGCTGGCGATGGCGCTCCGGGCCGGGGTCCCCGTGGCCGACGTCGAGTTCATGCAGTTCCACCCGACGGCCCTGCACCACCCGGCCATGCCGCGCCCACTGCTCTCCGAGGCCCTGCGGGGCCACGGCGCCCTCCTGCGGGACGCCCGGGGCGACCGGTTCGTGGACGAGCTCGCCCCCCGGGACGTGGTGAGCCGGGCCATGGCCGAGCGCATGCACGCCCAGGGGGTGGAGAGCCTGTGGCTCGACGCCACGGGCCTCGACTCGTTCGACTCGCGGTTCCCGACGATCAGCGCCTCACTGGCGGCCATCGGGCTCGACCCGTCGACCGACTGGCTCCCCATCGCCCCCGCCGCCCACTACCTGTCCGGCGGGGTGCTCACCGACCTGTGGGGGGCGACGGCGCTGCCCGGTCTGTGGGCGGCGGGCGAAGTGGCCTGCACGGGTGTCCACGGGGCCAACCGGCTGGCCTCGAACTCGTTGCTCGAGGGCATGGTCTTCGGCGCCCGCCTGGCCGAGCGGATCCTCGGCGGGTCCGACGGGCCCACCGCCACCGGTGTCCTGACGCCGCTGCTCGAGGGCACGGTCACCGAGGTCGACCTGACCGCCGGGGCCCGCTCGGCCGGGGAGGCCCCGTCACGTCCGGAGGGTGGCACCGACGCCGTGGGCCCGGGCCACCACGACGTCGCCAAGTACCGGGACCTGCTGCAGCGGGCGATGACCGAGGGGGCGGGCGTGGTGCGCAGCGCCGGCTCGCTGGCCACGGCGGCGCAGACCGTGGCCGAGGTCTCGGCCGTAGCCCCCCGGCCCGACGACCGGGCCGCGGGCGAGCTGGCCAACCTCGTCACCGCCGCCGGGAGCGTGCTGGCCTCGGCCACCCTGCGGACCGAGACCCGCGGGGCGCACGCCCGGAGTGACTTCCCCGACGCCTCGGACGCCTGGCGCTGCCGGATCGTCCACACCGCCGGTGGACGGACGGTGCTCTCGTCCGCCGCCGGCGACCCGGGGCCGGACCCGGCCGGGCAGCCGCGCCCGTGACGCCGCCTCCGACCGACCCGCCTCCGGGCGCGGGCGACTGGTCCCCCGTCCTCGACCCGCCCCGCAGTGCCGTGGTGGACGCCGTGGCCCGGGCCATCGCCGAGGACCTGCTGCCCCTCGGCGACCTGACCGCCGGGTTGATCGCGGCCGACCGTCGCGCCACCGTGGACGTCGTGACCCGGGCCGACGGCGTGGTGGCCGGACGCGCCTGCGCCGTCGAGGCGTTCGCCCAGATCGACCCCGGCGTGTCGGTCAGCTGGAACCGGCCCGACGGTGCCGCGGTGGTGGCGGGTGACGTCGTGGCCACGGTGGAGGGCCCGCTGCGTTCGATCCTCACTGCGGAGCGGACGGCACTCAACTTCCTCTGCCACCTGTCGGGGGTGGCCACCCTGACCCGGGCCTACGTCGACGCCGTGCAGGCGGCCAATCCGGACACCCGGGTCCTCGACACCCGCAAGACGACGCCGGGCCTGCGCGCCCTCGAGAAGGCCGCGGTGCGGGCCGGTGGCGGGCACAACCACCGGGGCAACCTCTCCGAGGCCGTGCTGGTGAAGGACAACCACCTGGGCGGGGCCACGATCACCGACGCGGTGGACCGCGCCCGCGCCCAGTGGCCCGGGCGCATGATCGAGGTGGAGTGCGACCGGCTCGACCAGGTGGACGAGGCGGTGGCGGCCGGCGCCACGGTCGTGCTGCTCGACAACATGGGCCCCGACGTCGTGCGCGAGGCGGTGGGCCGCGTGCGGGCCTCCGGCGCCTCCGTGCTGGTGGAGGTGTCGGGCGGGGTGACCCTCGCCTCCGCCCCCGCCCTGGCCGCCGCCGGTGCCGACCTGCTGTCGGCCGGGGCCCTGACCCTTTCGGCGCCCGTCCTCGACCTCGGTCTCGACCTGCGCGACTGACCGGCCCCCGGCCGGGCGCCTCTCCCGGAAAGGAACACCATGCTGCTTGCCATCGACGTGGGGAACACCGAGACGGTCGTCGGGCTCTTCGCCGACGACCCGACGGCGCCCGTCGACGAGTCCGTGCCCCGTGACGGCACGGAGCCGGTCGGCCTGGCCCACCACTGGCGCCTGTCGACGGTCGACGTCCGGACGGCGGACGAGCACGCACTCCTCCTGACCCAGCTGCTCGATCTCAACGGTCTCGACATCGACCAGGCCGTGACGGGCATCGCGGTGACGTCGTCGGTGCCGCTGGTCACCGCCAATCTGCGCCAGATGGCGTCACGCTGGTTCGACGTGCCCGCCGTGGTCCTGGAGCCGGGCGTCAAGAGCGGCATGCCGATCCTCTACGACAACCCCAAGGAGGTCGGTGCGGACCGGATCGCCAACGCCGTCGGGGCCTACGACCTGTTCGGCGGTCCCTGCGTCGTCGTCGACCTGGGGACGGCCACGACGTTCGACGCCATCTCGGAGGCGGGCGAGTACCTGGGCGGGGCCATCACCCCGGGCGTGGCCATCAGCCTCGACGCCCTCTTCGCCCACGCGGCCGCCCTCCGGCGGGTGGAGCTGGTCGAGCCGCGCAGCGTCATCGGCAAGTCGACGGTCGAGTCGATCCAGTCGGGTTCCCTCTACGGGTTCGCCGGCCAGGTCGACGGGCTGTGCCGGCGGTTCGCCGCCGTGCTGGGCGGCTGCACCGTGGTGGCGACCGGTGGCCTTTCCGAGCTGATCTCGCCCTATTCCGACGAGATCGAGTACGTCGAGCCGTGGCTCACGCTGCACGGACTGCGCATCATCTTCGAGCGCAACGTCCCCCCGTCCTGAAGCCGCGATCGGGGCCCGGGTCGGCCCGGAGGCGCCGCCCGGGCCTAGTCTGCGGCCATGGGGTCGACGCGAGCTCCCGACCATGCCCTGGTGCAGCTCCGGCGCGCCCGGGACCACGCGGACCGGCACTTCGCCGAACCGCTGGACCTGGAGCAGCTCGCCTCGGTCGCCGCCCTCTCCAAGTTCCACTTCCACCGGCTCTTCACCGCCACGTACGGCCGCACCCCGGCGGAGCACCTCGCCGAGCGCCGGATCGAGCGGGCCCAGGACCTGCTCCGGGCGACCAACCTGACGGTGACCGAGGTCTGCTTCGCCGTGGGCTACTCCAGCCTCGGTTCCTTCAGCAGCCGCTTCACCCGGATCGTCGGCGAGACGCCCAGCGCCTACCAGCGGCGGTACGGCCGCGATGCGCCCCGGATCCCGGGCTGCCACCTCTTCATGAGCGGGGTCATCGAGCGGAATTGCGCAAGCCGGGAGAAGCCACCCGCGGGGTCGCCGTCCTAGCCTGCACCCCATGATCACGAACGTCTCCCTCGTCAGCGTCTGGGTCACCGACCTGGACGAGGCCCTCGCCTTCTACACCGACAAGCTGGGCTTCGAAGCCCGGGACGACATCACGTTGGGCGAGGACTTCCGCTGGGTCACGGTGGGCCATCCCAGCCAGCCCGAGCTCGACCTCCACCTGACGACGCCGAGCAGCCCCCTGTCCGAGGACCTCATCGCCGCCATGAAGCGGGCCCAGGCCGAGGGCGGACTGCCCGGGGTCGGTCTGCACGTGGACGACTGCCGGGCGACCTACCGGGACCTGACCGAACAGGGTGTCGAGTTCATCCAGGAGCCCCAGGACCGGCCCTACGGTGTGGAGGCCCTGATGCGGGACAACTCGGGGAACTGGATCGTGCTCGTCGAGCGCAAGGAGTTCACCCTCGACGACTTCGAGGGCTTCCGCGACGGGTGACGGTTGCGCCGGCAGGCGGTCAGGGTCGCCCGGCGGCGGGCGATGGCCGGAGGAACGCGACCGTGCAAGACTCTCCGACCCGATGCCGCCGTGGAACGTGATCGTCGAGACCGAGCCGGAGTTCGCCCGTCGGGTGCGGGTCCTGATGGACGCCGGTCGTCACAAGACGATCGCCACCGTCCGGGCCGACGGGTCACCCCGGATCTCGGGGATCGAGTGCGAGTTCGTCGACGGGCAGCTCCGCTTCGGATCCATGACCGGCGCCCGCAAGGGAGCGGACCTGGTCCGGGACCCGCGGTTCGCGCTGCACGGTCCGACCTCGGATCCCGTGGAGGGCAGGGAGGCGGAGTGGCCGGGTGAGGCGAAGGTGGCCGGGCGGGCGATCCCGGCCGGACCGGTCGCCGACCAGGTCGAGGGAGGGCCGGACGGCGACATGTTCGTGGCCGACATCACCGAGGTGGTCATCACGGCCCTGAACGATGCCGGCACCCGGCTCGTCGTCGAGTCCTGGACGCCCGAGCGCGGCCTGCGCACCGTCGAGCGGGACTAGGGGAGTCGCCGCCGACCCCTCAGCCGAACCGCAGCCGGCTGACCGTCGACAGCGAGCACCAGTAGACGGTGGCGTCCCACCCGAGCGCCGGAAAGACCGCTGACTGCAGCGGCCCTCCGGTATCGGCCCGGACCAGTTCGTCACCGGTGGCGATGTCGACCACCACGACCTGTTCGATCATCCGTTCCCGGTCGTGGTCACCGGTCACCAGGGCGCCGCTCCCGGGCAGCAGGAGGAGGTGGGAGGCGTGGTCGTGGTCGCGCCTCCAGCGGGGGTGCAGGCCGCCGTCGTCGGCGATGTCGAAGGCGGCCATCACCCCGTTCCCGCTGTCGTAGCCGACGGCGATCCGGCGCGCCTCGTCGACGACCGGAGGGTTGGTGATGAGGCCCCCGGCGGCCCCGCAGACGGCGGCCGTCGAGATCGATCCGTCGGCCAGGTCGACCCGCAGCAGCTGCAGCGGGCTGGTCGAGACCCCCTTGCCCCGGAACGACCCGTCGAAGTTGGTGGACCCGTCGCCGTCGTCGAGGAACCAGGCCGCTCCGAGGGCCAGCACGCAGTCCCAGCCGTAGGTCTGCCCCTCCTCGGTCAGGTAGGTGGCCCGGAAGTCTGGCTCGGGTACGAACCGACCGTCCCAGCCGACCCGGAGCAGGCTGGCGTCGCCCACCACGTAGACGTGGTCGCCGTCCGAGGAGAGTCGGGCGATGGAGGGCTCGGGAAGTTCCATCCGGTCGATCTCGGTCAGGCCGTCGGGCTCGAGCGCGATGAGTTGGCACGGCTCGCGCTCGGTGGGTGCCACCGGTGCGCCCGGCAGCGATCCGGCGAAGTCCTTGGTCACCAGCGTCCCGTCGGGGAGGATGACGAAGCTGTTGTACGGACGGTCCCGGGGGAGCTCGGCCGAAGCCTCCACGGAGAGGTCCGGCGCGAGTCTGTGGGCGTGGTTGCCGAAGACCACGTAGAGGGATCCGTTGGCGTGGGCGGCCAGGCCGCCCGGCCACATCCGCCCACCGTCGAGTGGACCCGAGTCGGCCACCGTGGCCAGGGTGTCGGGGTCGATCCGCTCGACCGAGCACGTGACCTCGGGCCCCATCCCGTTGCGCAGCAGGAAGACCTCACCCGGGTCGCGGGTCACCACCATGGTCACCAGCGGGTCGGTGCGCGACACCACGTCGACCGGGGTGCCGGGCCGGATCAGGGGCGTCGGGCTGGCGTCGGCGGGGACGCCCAGGCGTCGGGGCCCCCCGTCCTCACCCGGCCAGGGACCGCTCCAGTACCCGGCGTCGGCGCCCGACCTCACACCGGCGCCTCGAGCGAGAGGCGGTCGGCCCGCACCTCGGGTTGGGAGTCCCACAGGTCGGCCACCAGGTCGTCGCGCCGGACCCGCACCGCCGGGTCGTCCCACCGGTTGACCCGCTGCAGCGGATCGTCGACCAGGTCGTAGAGCTCGCCCTCGGTCCCGTCGTGACTGGTGCCGGGGCGGTACGCGGTCACGACCCAGTCGCCCCGGTACATGGTGCGCAGGTGGACGTCGATCCCGAAGAGCTCGCTGTCCCACTCGGTCAGCACCTTGTCGAAGCCGCGGGCGTCGGCGTCGGCGTCGTCGACGGGCAGCGGCCGACCCTGCATCCACTCGGGGGGCTCGATGCCGGCGATGGCGCAGAAGGTCGGTGCCAGATCGACCAGGCCCACCGGCCGGTGCACGACGGTGGGGTCGGTGCCGGGCCGCGAGGAGGGCGCCGGGCGCCACACCAGGGGGAGGCGCATGAGCGCATCCACGTGGTACGGACCCTTGAAGAGGAACCCGAAGTCACCCTGCAGCTCGCCGTGGTCGGTGGTGAAGACCACGTCCACGTCGTCGCCCCAACCCCGCTCGCCGATCCGGCCGAGCACCCGGCCGAGCGCCTCGTCGATCAGCTCGACCTCGACGGCGTTGCGGGCGCTGACCTCGCGCACCTGGTCGGGGGTGAGGGTGGCCGGCACCCAGTCGGCCGGCGCCTCGTAGTTGGAGACGAGCGAGCCGTCGTACCAGGCCCGCCAGTGGCGGGGTTTGGCGTCGATGATCGCCTCGCGGGCGGCGCGGTCCTCGGGGTAGCCGGCGGGGAGCGGGACCTCGTGCCAGTCGACCCGTCCCATCTCCGACTCCGGCGGGTCCCACGGGTGGTGCGGGTCGGGGAAGCTCATCCAGCAGAACCAGTCGTCCCCCGCGTCCAGCGAGTCGAGCCAGTCGATCGTCCGGTCGGCCACCCAGTCGGTGTGGTAGATGCCGCGCTCGATCGGGTTGACCTTGACCTGGGGTGCCCCGGTGTCGCCGCCCGCCTCCGCACTGACCTGGAGGTGGTCGTCGATGGCCCGGCAGTACATGCCGAGGGCCTCGGGGTGGTTGTGGATCAGCCACTGCGCGTAGTGGAGGGGCCCCATCGCCCCGTGGCTGGCCGTCTCGAGATGCTCGAAGCCGCGCCGCGACCCCCCGTGCGGGGTGGTCCCCTCCGTCGACAGGAGGTTCTCCTCGAAGCGGAGGAACGGGTCGAAGTACGGCTCGAAGTGGGACTTGCCGACCAGGGCGGTGCGGTAGCCCGCCGATCGCAGGACCTCGGCCACCGACGGGGCGTCGGGAGGCAGCGGCACGCCGTTCATGAACACGCCGTGGGTGCTCGGGTGCTGGCCGGTCAGGATGGTCGACCGCGACGGCATGCACACCACGGACTGGGGGTGGGCCCGCTCGTAGCGGACCCCCCCGCCGGCCAGCCCGTCGACCACCGGGGTCCGCGAGAGCGTCCCCCCGTTGCAGGCGAGGGTGTCGAAGCGCTGCTGGTCCGTGGTGACCAGGAGGATCTTGCGGCCCATCAGCGGGCTCCTTTCGACGATCCCCCGGACGGGTGGAGCGCGGTGGTGACCCCGGACGGGGACGGACGGACGGTCCGGCTCACGGCCGGTACTCCTCGACGCCCAGGACCTCGGGCAGGTTGGCCAACGCGGCCCGGGCCGCTCCGGCGATGACCAGGGCGAGCACGGCCGGCTCGGCGTCGACGCTGTAGACGGTCAGGCAGGTACCGTCCCCCAGCTCGTGGACGTCGATGGTGCTGAGGTGCTCGACGAACAGCGGCGCGGTGATCCGGTACTGGAAGCGCCGGAGCTGGGGATCGACGGTGAGGATCCGCTCGGGCATGGGAAGCCCGGAGCGCGTCATGATCGTCCGCTCGTCGCCCTCCACGGTGGCGGACACGATGCCCTCCCACCACTCGGTGAGGCGGGCCGGGGCACCGACCATGTCCCACACGGTGTCGGCCGGGCACCGCAGCCGGATCGAGTGCCGCATGCTGCCGCGGTGGGCGGTCATCGGGGGGCTGTGGGGGCGAGCAGCGTGGTGAGGGTGGCGAGCAGGACGCTACGGACCTCGTCGTGGGTGAAGCCGCGGTCATCGGTCAGCAGCTGGTAGGCCTCGAAGCCGGTCAGGACGTCGGCCGCGGCCAGCGCCGCCTCGGCCGCCGCGTCGGTCATCTGTGACAGCTCGGGGGTGAAGAGGGTCCGCACCTGCCCGCGCAGGAAGCGTCGGGCCTCGGTGAGGGACTCGGCCAGACGCGGCTGGAAGGGCGCCCGCAGCCGCGAGACGTGGGCGGCCTGGCCGAGCGTGGTGAAGAGTCGCAGGCGCTGGTCGGCCAGCGCGGCCACCCGCTCCTCGAACGGGGCGTCCGCCCCGGTCTCGACGGGCAGGATCGGGAGCACGCGGGCCAGCTGGCGGGCCACGGCCTCACCGGCCAGGTCGTCGGCGTCCTCGAAGTAGCGGAACAGGGACCGCGGGGAGATCCCGGCCCGCTCCGCGATCTCGTCGGTGCTGGGCCGCAGGTTGCCCTCGGTGTAGAGATCCAACAGGGCGTCGACCACGGCCTCCCGGTTGAGGGCGCGGCGCAGCCGTCTCCCGTCGGTAAGGCCCGGGGGCTCCCCCTTGGCCTCCGATCCCGCCACGAAGACGCGGCCGGGGTCGGCGGGCCACACGGCCTCGCCCGCGGGCTGGGTGTCGCCGTCGGAGCGGGTACCCCGGGCTCGGGTGTCGGTCATCCGGCGATCCTACGGTCCGACCAGGGTGCAGATGTCGCCCACGCCGGGATCGATGCGGCCCTCGAGGACGGCCCGGTACACGGCCTCGACGGCCCCGGGCCCGGCGGCGTGGCGGATGGTCAGCCACGAGTCGGTCCACGGTACGAACCGCTCCCAGGCGGCGGCCACCGCCGACTCGAAGCCGTCCCGCCCCCAGTCCTGGCGGCGCTTGGCGATCTGGTCCGGGGCGAAGAGGAACGCCGGGCGCGGGCCGGGCACGGCGCCCTCGACGGGGGTGGTGTCGTCCCAGTGCGTGTCCCCGACCACCATGGAGTACCGGAGATCGTCGCCGAGGTGGGTGTGGACGGCGTGGGTGACGTCCCGGCGCCCCGCGACGTCGACGTAGGCCGAGGGGGTGGTCTCCAGCAGGTCGATGTCGTCGTACGTCAGGACGGTGGCGTAGCAGCCGAGCGACCGGACGAAGTCCACGTTTCCCGATGAGGTGAGCCCGACCACGTCGAGTCCCTCCCGCTCCGCCATCAGGAACGCCGCGCCGATGGCCGTCTTGGAGGAGGCGCTGGACACGATGACGGCCCGGGCGCCGAAGAGGTCGTGGTCGGCGAGGAAGTCGTCCACCACGAAGGAGGTCACGAAGAGCGGCCACAGCAGCATCTGCTGGTCCTCGCGTCCGGGGGAGTAGACGCGGTCGGCGGCGGTGGTGCCGTAGCGGGCGTAGACCGACGGCACGGCCTCGCGGTGGGGGGCGATGTCGGAGAAGCCCTGGTCGTCGAGGCGGCCCGGGGACACGATCAGCTCGTCGCCCAGCGGAAAGTAGCCGTAGACCCGGGTGCCCTCCTCCACCCCCGGCGTGGTCGACTCGACGACGTCGGCGAAGCCCCACACCGGCACGCGCCCCCAGGCCACGCCGTCGGCCTCCTCGGCCGGAAAGCACGCCCAGTAGTGCATGAGGTCGCCGTAGACGGCGTAGGTGATGTTGTTGGCCGACAGCCCGAAGGCATCGATGCGCAGCCGGGCCTCGCCCGGGGCGAGAGGGGCCGGCGGAGGGGAGACCGTCCGCACGTGGTGGAGGTCGGACCGGCTGACGTCGAGTTGCATCCTGCTCCGCTTCCGGTGCTCGCTTCCCCGGGGCCGGCCCGGTGGCCGACGGGTGCGCGGGTCAGGCTAACAGTTGACAGTGATTATGACAAGTGTTTACATGGGCCGGAGGCCCGGCCGTCGGGTCGCCGGAGGGAGCCACCGTGTCGGATGCGCCAGAGACGGGAGTGACGGGCACGCCGGCGGAGGGGGCCGACCTCGTCCTCGACTCGCTCCGACGGCGGATGCACGCCCTGTTCTCGCTGTACTACGACGCCGTGGCGACCATGGACCTCGACCAGGTCAACCACTTCGAACGGGAGGGCGTGCTCCCCATCGCCTTCAGCCTGTTCCACATCGTCAACATGATCGACGCCTCGTTCCTCCTGATGACGGGCACGGCCCCGGTCTGGGACGACGCGTGGGCGGCGCGGGTGCACCCGGCCATCCCCGACCACGGGAAGCACAAGACCGTCGCCGAGATGGTCCACCAGCGCATCGGCGACTACGACGAGTTCCAGGAGTACATGCGTACCGTGTTCGACCGGGTCGAGGCGTGGCTGGCCGACCTGGACCCCGCCGAGCTGACCCGGCTGGTCATCCCCCGGCCGTTTCCCGAGCAGATCGCCAGCACGTACAGCGCCCGCGTGGCGGGTCCCGAGGGCATCACGCTGCTCGACGCCGCCGAGTGCTGGATCTACCAGCACGGTCTTCGTCACATGGGGGAGATCGAACTGTCCCGCGGGCTCGTCGGCCTGGGGGGCATGACGTCCTGACCTGACGGGGTGTCCCGCTGACCTGACGGGGTGTCCCGCTGACCTGACGGGGTGTCCCGACCCTACGGCCGGGGCCGCCACCGCCGCGGGCCCTTCAGTCCTGCGGCAGGTCGTCGACCAGGGTGTGGGCCAGGCGCGTGAGGGCCTCGGCGAGTACCGGGGACGGACCGGCGAGCGCGGCCGTCGCTGCGGCCTCGGCGTAGCCCCGGGCCACCTGCACGGAGGCGGCGATGGCCCCGGACCCGGCCACGATCGAGCGGGCCTTCTCCTGCTCGGGCACGCCGAGGGGTTGGCCGAGCAGGTCGCGCAGCTCGGGTCCGTGGACCGGGTCGTCCAGGGTGAGGAGCACGGGAAGGGTGTAGATGCCCTCGGCCAGGTCCTGGCCGGCCGGCTTGCCGAGGTCGGCCTCGGTGCCGACGACGTCGAGGATGTCGTCGCGGACCTGGAAGATCATGCCGAAGCAGCGACCGAAGTCGGTGAAGGCGTCCACCTGGTCGCGGTCCAGGCCTCCGGTGAGCGCCCCGATGCGACAGGACGTGGCCATGAGGGAGGCGGTCTTACCGGCGATGGCCGTGGAGTAGTCGTCCTTCGACCGGTCCACCTGGAAGGCGGCCCGCACCTCGGCGACCTGGCCCTGGCAGAGTTCCCCCAGCGTGGCGGCCAGCAGGGCGGCGATCTCCACCCCGAGGCCGGCGGCGATCTCGGCGGACCGGGCCAGGAGGAAGTCGCCCGCCACGATCGCCACCAGGTTCCCGAACCGGGAGTTGACGCTCTCGACGTTGCGCCGCATCGTCGCCTCGTCCATGACGTCGTCGTGGTACAGCGAGGCCAGGTGCACCAATTCGACGGCCACGGCACCCAGCAGGTCCTCCCGCGAGGCGTCCCGGGTACCGGAGGTGGCGGTGGCCAGGGCCAGTACCGGCCGCAGCCGCTTGCCCCCCGCCGCCAGCAGATGGGTGGTGACCTCGTCCAGGAAGGCGTCGCCGGTCACGACGGACTCCACGAGCAGGGGCTCGAGGTCGGCCAGCTGATGTTCGAGGGCGGGGAGTCCCAGGGTGTCGACGACGTTCACTGGCTACAGACGATAGGTCAGACTGCCGATGACCGGTACATGCTCACCGGCTTCCGGGGCTGTGGGTGCGGTGGGCACTGCCACCTGTAGACTCGGAATCCAGTTACTGACCGCGGATGGAGGCGGTGGAGTGTTCGAACGATTCACAGACCGAGCTCGACGAGTCCTGGTGTTGGCACAGGAGGAGGCGCGGCTGCTCAACCACAGTTTCATCGGCACCGAGCACATCCTCCTGGGGTTGATC
>Ga0181528_10000420_pt1 | contig 31252 bp, 30 predicted proteins | sample PEATcosm2014_Bin_47_FD_119742 | JGI IMG/M metagenome (GOLD analysis project Ga0181528, IMG submission 119742) | Peatland microbial communities from MTU Mesocosm Facility, Houghton, MI, USA - PEATcosm2014_Bin10_10_metaG | ecosystem: Environmental > Terrestrial > Soil > Wetlands > Peat | place...
CGCAGGGCTGTTTAGTTCTCAATATTGGCTGAGGGTTTCGAGGACGAGATTGACGTCTAGAGCGGCGCGCCAGCGGGCGTTTCGGACGTTTTCACATCCGCGCGCCCGGATCAAGTTGTAGGCGAAAGAGCGCAACCGCGCGACGATGTCGGGGTTCTTGCGGATGCGGGAGGCGTCCTCGGCGAAGGCGGTGTCGCGCACATAGTGGCTGCCATTCTCGATCCGCCAATGCGCGCGGATCCATTCGTTCCAGCGCGCGGGTGACGGGTCGGCGGCCGAGGATATCCAGTAGACGACCTCGGTCGTAAGAGCGCCGAGCCCGGTGGCGGGGTTGCGCCTGTAGATCGTGCGCTTCAAACGCAGCACGGTCTTGATCAGCGGCTCCCAAGGCGTATGGCGGAACCAGGCCTTGGCGGAAAAGACGGTCAACTCGCGGGTTTCCCAGCGATTGCGGCCCTTGGACTTGGTCGTGTGCGAGCCGATCGGCTTGCGCGCCGACGCTCCCAGCTCAAGCCTGCGGCGCAAGCTCGGTTGATTGTTCTTGACCTGGGTGAGCAGATGATTTCCCGAGGCGATCACCCGTTCGAACGATTTTTTTGCGCGTGTTCGGCGTCGAGCGTGAACACGCAGCCTGTGAGGCCGAGCGCTTCAATCAGTTCCGGAGCCGCCGGGATCTCGTTGCTCTTCTCGTCGACCATCAGATGCCCCAGCACGATTTGATCGACATGGCGCAGCGCCGACATCATGTGCGCCGCCTTGCGGTCGCTGAAGGCGTCAAAACTCCCGCGTAGCGTCTTGCCGTCGATAGCGACCGCTACAAGGCTCTCGGCGACCGGCGGCGAAATCGAGGAGGCATGCTGGCGAAACGCGGCCTCCAACGCGGTCGGATCCACGCCTTGCAGGATCAGCCGAAGCCCTGTGTAGGACGGCGAATAGGGCAGACGCAACCCGAACGCCTCGTTCAGGCGCTGCCGATGAATACGAATGAATTCATGCATCTGCCGATAGGAATTGGCGCCCGCGACCATGCTGAGGATGGCGTAGAGCAATACCGTGGACAGATCGAACCGCTTGCCTTCCTTGCGACGATGGTCGGGGATCGAGCGCAAAATCTCCAAGAGCGACGCCGGCACAGGACAACCTCCGATTCGGGTTGTCGCCGATAGATTCAGACATTTTCGCCGCTGGGAATCCCCTGACGCCCCTTAAAGAACGGGGAACTGAACGACCCTGCCCACCGGCGCTTTCGCCGTGCGCGCGGAGGTCGGCGCGACGTTAGCTGCCGCGAACTGTCTGGGTGTCGCTGTGAACCTGCGTGGGGTCCCGACGCCGATCGGCGGGAGAACAAATTGATTTATTGGGGCGGGCGGGGTCAGAATTGCGAGCTTATCAACAGGCGACGGCGGAAAGGCTCGCCTCCGTTCCATCCTTGTTGTTGGTGACCCTGGCGAGCGACATGCAACCTCGTTGCGCAGTCAGGGATCGAGGCAGAAGGCCTGTTGCCGGAAACCGCGCTGCCCGCCTAGGACAATCGCTGGAGCGCGGAAGATTTCGCGATGATTATTTACGTATTTTCGTGAGTAAGTCTTTCGGGCGACTTTCGAATCGAGATGCCTTGCACATCATCACTTCCACAGAATTTGCGCCAAACTCCGGTCTTAATAACAATACGCTGGCACTTCCCCACGTTTATCGTACAATTTGGTATTATCTCGCCACTCTTACTATCGACATAACCAAAGATAACGGTTAGAACCCCGCAATATACCGCTATATACTCACTATTTACGTCGGCATGATTTCTCCATAGTGTTTGTATCGTAGATACGTCCCATTCTTTTATTTCAAATTCTTTGGTATATCGCAGGTCGTCCAAGGGATAGAAATCCCCCATGGCCCACCCCGGCTTCACGTTGCCGGAGCCTCGTCTGACATTGTCAAGATCTAATAGCAGGAAATTGTCCGTTTCTTGGGCATTGGCTACAGACGTCATTGTCACATCCTTGTTAAGTCATTGCTTGGCTAAGCTAAGACTTTAATTCATGAGCCCACAAGAGAGGTTTACAATCTTCCAGCGTGCAAATCGATCCCGAGAGTCTCCAGGGTCTTGGGCGCACTATCTGGCGCGTCTAGCCGGACAGTCTAGAGCTTACAGAATCCGATGCGTTCTATAGCAAGTAACGATGCACCAGGTTTCGCCGATCAACGCACGCACATCGTAATTTCTGCCAGACGAATACCACATTCACATTATCCTCGATCGAAATCGGGCCTTGAGCCCGCTTACGGATGCGAGGCCCTAATACCAAGTCGCGCAGACGAGAACTCATGCCGCCATCTCCGTCATGGCCCGCCTTGTGCCTGATATCCACACCGATCAGGGCCGCGACGGCGGATGGTTGTGCAGAAATGTCTGAAACTGAAGCGTTTTTCAGATCAGGCGCCCTGTGTGTGCGTCACGGCGCGGATGCGCGGGCATGACGGCGACCGGCAATCTCATCAGTCATTCATTCCGCGCCTCGGTATAAGTATACAGAAAACGGGGCTCTCATCGACCCGCAAAGCGGTGAGTTGAGCAAGGCAGTCAGTGTTTCAATGCGTCATTCTTGCCCTCGCCAAAGCTATCTTGCCGTGCGAAATCCATGCGGGCATTGCGACGTTTCGAACAAATTCTCGGAGATAACGTCATGGGAGATTGCAATGAAAGAGAAGAAACCGATCCGGGCTAAGCCTCCTAGAGCGGTCGAACGAGAGATCGCTCGTTTCTACGGTGACCCTGAAGGCAAATTGAGTTGCGTCGTGACGGGTGAAGACATTGAATATTCCATTCATCATTTGGATGATAATCCGGCAAATAGTAGTTCGTTCTATAATTTACTTCCGATCAGTAGCGAGTTAAATAGTAATATAGAATATAGTTTTTCGCACGATTTGGCTCCAGAGTTGAAATCTGACAATTTGAGATTAAAGTCTAGCGAGCACTACGCGAGAGGAAAATATTCTCACGCATATGGATGTTGCGTGCTCGGTGCGAGTCTCGCATTTCCTTGGGAATATGGATGGTCAAGAAATCTTCGAGTAGACCCGGACGCGGTAATTGAATTTTCTGCAAACGCTTTGCTAAATCTCCGACCAATAAACGAAATCGCATACGCGAGTCATGTACTGTCTACATATGTTGTTCCGATCGTCCGAAAGCATATGTTGTGTGTTGAGATGCCGAACGTCGCACGCTTAGCCGTAGAAATAGGATCTTACTACAGAGATGCTGGAAATAACGTCGAGGGTCAAATATTTGTTGATATTGCTCGCAATTTACTTCTAAGAACTGGTGTATCTGGGAGAGTGCGGTCCCTGCTGACGAGAATGAGCGTACACGAAGCCATCAATCGACTAATTATCAATGACAATATCGGCGCCAAAGAAAGTCTGATATCTGCCGAGACCAAAGTTGATTCATTATATTCTATGGGAGATGCTAACATTAAATTATACAAGGCGCAATTGAACTTAAGAGAAGATAAACCTGATTTTGATATGATAAATGAAATTTTGGGACAGGTAAATACCAGGAATCGCGTAGGTATTTCGACTACTTGGACGGACGCGGAAATTTTATTGACAAAGGCACAGGCTCAATTTCAGCGCTACCAGGGAAAAATTGAATTTCAAACTCAAGAATATATCACTAAAGCGCTAGATAAATTTACTAGATGTAAAATACTTCCAACAAGAGCATTTTTTCCTCAAGTTCTTGGGAGTTTTTCGGCAGATAGTAGCGCAAATGAGATGATTGTAAGAAAAATGATACGCAGTATTACCCCCGAATTTAATAATATCTCGGAGCGCATTAAGCTGTGGCTTATTGATTTTGTCCGCCGCTCTCGCGTGCTTTGAAGGCTTGATCTTGCGCCAGGGGTTGTTCAGTGTTCTCTACTCAGTCCCAGATGCAAACCCTTCAAGTTCCTAATGGATTGTGCATAGCGGACGATTCAGCCGGACGAAATAGTCCGACTCTGAGTGCGCGACAAAGTCGGGGGAGGCCGCCATGGAGTCGCTGGAGCCATTTCTCGCTGCTCGCGGCAATCCCGAGCCGCGTCGCGCCGAGGGCAAACTCGATCAATTTGCCGTGCGGCTTGCTGCGCGGTTGCCAGTGACGAGCTGGCACAAGCCGCCATCACTCGCGGAGGACGTGTTTCTATGAAATCCGACATCTGACGTCTGATCCGAAGTTGTCTGGGACCGTTGACCGCGATGGATCACGAAGACACTCCTCGCCAGTGACGAGTCACCTGCGACAAAACGCACATCGTTGACGGCATTCTCGGATCTGCGAGACTGCCGCGTGCGATTTTGCTCGGATTCGGGGCTCCGAGATGCGGCTGGTCTTTTATGGGTTCGCGGACCAGGGCGCATGGCCCGAACATCCGGGCTTCGGCGCCGCCGCATTGGACGAGGAAGTCGTCGGCCCCCTGCGGCTGCTGAATCATGTCGAGACCATGCTGGGCCTTGGGAGGCCAGCGGTCGCCGGCGTGCAGATTTCGGCGCACTGCGCGATTTTGTCCAGTCCAAGGGGTCCGCATGGAGTGGTCGACTGGCCGACGTCGAACCCGACTTGCACGCCTTCGCGCGCCGGTTCTCCCGCTGGAAACGTGACCCGGAAACCCGTGGCTACGGCCAGTGGCTGAACCCTCGGGGCGTTGGAACTGTTGGGACCTCAGCGGTCGCTTCGACGGCATCGTCAGGGGCGAGAAGCGCGCCAGCGCCGGCTCGGAGTCGATGATCTCCTCGGGCCCGAACAATGGGCGCGATCTTCTCGGCGTCGTCGCGCGCGCCCTCGGTGCCAAGCCGTCCGAAGCCGAAGCGGAGATCGCCGCCAACGTGGACCTGGTGTCAGCGCTCGTCGATGCCGCGCGCCGGGACAACGAGCACGCGCTTCCCGACGCTGTCGTGCTGCCCGTCGGCGCCTGCGCCTACGAATTCCGTCGGTTCGACTCTCTGGGCTGGAGGCCGATCCCGCCAGGACGAAGGCGCTGTTGTCCGTGCCGGACGACGCGTGGGTCAAGGAGTCCGCAACGGCGGCCTGGGAGCGGTTCGAGGGGATGGCTGTCGAGGGAGTGGCCTACCATTTCTGACCGCACACGCACTGAAACGATGCCCGATAGCATTGGGTTGAATTTTTCTGGTGCTCAGTGGAACGTAAAGGGAGGCAATGGCGCGAGGCAGACCAATGATAACCGGTGAACAGCTGTCGCAGATGAAAATTATAGAAGGCGCGGAAGACGGCAACTATCGCGGGGCAAGTTATGATATTAGAGTAGGCACCATTATCCAGCCAGACGCGACCGAGTCACCGCGCTACTCGATTCCTCCTCAAGGAATTGTGGAAATTGTATCTAAAGAAACTGTTAAAATGCCACCCGATATTTCCGGACTTGCGATCGTGAAGACAAGTTTATGCAACGAAGGGCTTTTGCCACTAAATATCGGCATTATTGATCCGTCTTATGAAGGTCATATCTCAAGTTTTATAGTAAATTTTAGCAAGAAAGATCAGGTGATATGTAAAGACGAAGTTTTTATGCGTCTGGTTTTTCTCAAATCGGATGGCTCTACCGTGCGTTCAAAGCGTTTTGTAGAGTCAATAAACTGCCTTGAAGAGAAAAAGAAAAATATGCTAAATACCTTTGATAAGGAATTTCTCAATATATCCAGAATCACTGAGGCGGTAACGAAGAAGACAGTTGATGAATATTTTTGGAATGGCGTAAAATTGGTCGGAGTCGCGGCTATAATTATTACATTTGCAGCATTTTTATCCAATATAGGGAATTTCGTGATCAGTAATTATTTCGTCAGACCGGCGGATGACGTCAAGGTGGAGCAGCTTCGTAGCGTTATAGAGCGACAAGCGACAAATAACGACGTGCAACAGAAGTTGTTGCTGCAACGCATCGATATCCTGACTAACGAAATTTCATCGAAGGACAAGACAATAAACGATACAAGTCAGCGCCTTGGCGGTCTCGAACGCGCTCTGATCGAGTTGCGTAGCCGAGTAGAAGCTACGCCCACCAATCCCCAGGAGACGAAATGATTGGTTTTGGTAGCCCGTCATTTGCATCGCTTGACGACGCCTATATTTGGATCGTCGGCGAAACAATGGCTCATGGCGCTGTCGCGTCACCGCGCGGGCGGGAAACACGCGAGCTATTGGGGGTTACTTTTACCTTGAGGGATCCTCGCCGGAGGTGCCTCAACATAAGGGCGCGACGTTGGAGTTTGCCCTTGGCTATAGGGGAATTTTGCTGGCATGTTTCGGCTTCAGATGAACTATCGTCCATCGCGTATTACGCGCCAATTTGGCGCGAATTTTCCGACGATCAAATTTCTATAACTGGCAGTTGCTATGGCAAACGAATATTCGGACGTGAACTCGGCGAAAGAAGTCAGTGGGACCTCCTTATTCAAACGCTTGAGGCCGATCCCAATAGTCGGCGCGCAATATTGACCTTTCATCAAGTACCTCAGTTAGCTCTTCAAGCAAATGCGACTGACGTCGCTTGTGCGACAAGTTTACAGTTTTTCATAAGACAGGGCAAATTGCATGCGATTTCGTATATGCGAAGTAATGACGTAATTTGGGGTTTTCCGTACGACGTCTTCCTATTCAGCATGATGCAAGAAATGATGGCAGTTCGACTTGGTTTAGAATTGGGTGAATACGCACATATGGTCGGATCGATGCACATTTATAGTGGGCACTACGGGCTGGCTGAGAAAATTTTAGCGTCACCTTCGCCTGACGACTGGGCTATGCCAAGTATGGATTCGTTGGAGCATCTGCCAGAATTCTTATTGGCGGAGTCGAAGATCAGACGCGGGGAACCACATTCAATCGGCCTGAGTGGCTATTGGCGCGACCTGGCCGACGTTCTCACGTACTACTCGACCAGAAGGAGTACACCTGCTTCCGGACGATCACGTCTTCCTGTTTCGTCGCCATACAAATATCATGTAGTAAGAAAAGACAAAGAGGAAGAGTAGATATTAATCGACAAATCGACAGTTATAGATGAAAATTACACAGATTGATTTCACTATTCCGTGCCGTCGAAGGTATTGTCTCCCGCGCGCTTGTTTATTAGATCAACCACGGCCTCCGTGAGCAGGTCGTGAACCTTGCAGTCTTCTGCGGCGGCAATAGCACGGAGCCTACGCCAGGCTTCGCGTGGTAGATAAATGCTGGTGTGCACGCGCTCGCGTGAGGCTGCCTTCAGCACGGCGTTGGGCACAGCCGCGACATAGACAGGCATGGGCGGCTCAATGGTGGGCGCGGAGGCGGACTGCCTCGTGGTCGTCCTAGGAGGCGGCAGCCCGGCGTCAGGGTCGCGCCGATCGTAGTTGTCGCCGTTCTCGTCGTCCCGCTCGCGCTGGGCAGCCTCCTTCAGCATCGCGATCGAAAACTTCCGGGTCATGCCACCCCCTGTATGGCGCCACGGCGCCATCGCATGACAGCGCCACCACCGCATGGCGCCACGGCGCCGCGCGGAGGATGAGTGGGATCGCCTAAGGAGTTCTTGCCGCCGGGGCTCGAACCCGCGGATTCCGAGGGCGCCGCGGCGCCAATCAAGAGGGTAAGTAAAGGGCTGTGGAGATCCTCATGGAACGACTCGGCAGTGCTACGACGGCGTGCTACACACGCCCTTGCGCCAATGAGTGGAAAGGCCAGGAAATCTAGGCTTTCGGGTGAGAGGGTTCGGTATCCCTCCCTCTCCGCCACGGGCCTGTGAAACCCGCGGTTAAGCTGTTTCCCCCAGGATTGCAGGGCACTTCCTCCGCCGAGTGATATACGGCGGTGTCATACATGGCCCTGAAAATGCCGTCCCCCTGGAACCGTTCCGGCCATTTCTATTTCCGGCTTCGGGTCCCGGTCGACCTTGTGCCCCTGGTCGGCAAGACGCTCATAGTTCGGTCCCTCGACACCCAGGACCCCAAGCTGGCCAAACAGCGGTTCGCCGTCATGCTCGCCGCGATCGGTCGCCAATGGGAACGGTTGAAGGCGCAGAGCGAGGTCCCGGCCTTTCAGGAGCCGGACAAGCTGAAGCTGAAGGATGTCCTGGGGCTCGCGGGCGAGTTCTACCGCTGGATGGTCGCCAAGCACGACTCCGACCCCGGCGCCGCCGCGCGGTGGCTGGAGGAGGTCGAAAGCGACCGACGCATCATCTCGCCCAAGGGGCTCAACGGACGGCCCCGCCTGGGCTCGGGCCCGTCCCTCTACATGCCGATGGTGCAGAAGTTCCTTGAGGAGCGCGGCATCATCGTCGGCGAAGGCCACCTCTTCGACATCGCCCGCGAGGCGGCGTACGCGGGCCTCCTTGCCAAGGAGCGCCTCGCCAGGGCGGCGCGAGGCGACTATTCCGACGACCCCGCAGCCGCGCGGTTTCCGAAATGGGAGGAGGTCGAGCTGAATTTCACGATCAAGTCGAAGACGCTGACCCTGGTGGAGCACTACGACGAATTCGCGAAGACGCGGTCCGCCGCGTCGCGCAAGAAGTACCGGTCGTGCCTACAGGACCTGGAGCGCTTCCTCGGCAACCCGAATCTCGCCGTCGCCACGCCCGACGATATCCAGAATTGGGTGGATAACCTCGCGTCGCGCATGGTCGTGAAGGACGACAAGGAGGTACGCAAGATCGGCGACAAGAACATCGCCGACGGCTACCTTGCGGCGGCGCGATCATTCTTCAAATGGGGCGTCCGCAAGAAGAAGATCGCGCGCAATCCCGCGGCGGACATCCGCCACGAATTCCCGATGAAGCCGCAGGTCCGGAAACCGTACTTCACGGACAAGGAAATCAAACTGATCCTGTCGGAGGCGCTGCGGGCGCCGTCGGGCCGCGAGTCTCCGCAGTTCGCCGCGGCCAAGCGCTGGGCGCCTTGGATGTGCGCGTACACCGGCGCCCGCGTCAACGAGATCACCCAGCTGCGCGGGATGGATGTGTGGAAGCGCGACTACGAAGGCGAGGTCGTCTGGACGATCAACATCACACCCGATGCAGGACCGGTGAAGGACAACAGGGCGCGCGAGGTTCCGCTGCACGAACACCTCGCTGCGCAAGGCTTCATCGATTTCGTCAAAGCGAGCGGCGACGGGCCGCTGTTCTACGACCCGGCGCGGCGGCTCCGACGAGAACCCGACGTGCCGCAAGGTCGGCGAAAAGATCGCGGGGTGGGTCCGCTTGATCGGCGTTCCCAAAGGCGTGGCGCCGAACCATGGCTGGCGACACCTGTTCAAGAATGTGGCGCGGCGCAAGCGTCTCATCCCGGAAATCCGCGACGCGATCAACGGCCATGAGCCGCGGACGGAAGGCGAGGAATACGGCGGCGACATCGATTGGGACCTCATGTGGCCCGAAATCAAGCTGCTGCCGCGCATTGAGGTCGAGCCCGCGACCGGGCCGATCGAGCATACCGAGGCGCGCGCGAAGGCGACCAAAATCCGCGCGGACCAGCGGAAGCGCGCCAGAGCGAAAGCGAAGGCGGCCGAGGCCAAGACCGCAGCGATGGCGGCGGGGTAGTCGCTACGGCCTGATCGCCTCGGCAATTCCGTCCATGTCCGCTTCGTCGATCAGCGTCGGTTCATCCGACGTCGGCGGCAATGCCAGGCGCATGTCGATGAACAACTTGGCTGCGCGCCGGGGACTGTCCATCGACTTCGTGCTGTTGCGGTCGAATGCGCCCCTCCACTGCGAAGGAACATCCGCATTGGCGAGGTTTTCGACCGCTTCATAGCAGGGCGCCAAAGACGTTCGGTCCCGCAACGCCGCTTCGATCGTGTTCGCGCACGAAAGAACGGCGGTAGAGAACGGCTGGCCGCTGTTCAGAGCCGTGTTTATCGCTGCGTCCCGCCGCAGGTAGACGCCGAGGCAGCCCAGGGCGTCCCTTTCCACCGTATTCGGAAACAACCAGGGATCGACAATCTCGATGGTTCCGCTCCGGTGAAACTTCGGCCACTTCACGTCGTCGATCGTGTCCATGGGGTCAGCGCTTGCCTAACAGCGGGGGCTTGCTCTGGAGGTGCCGGTCGCTAGGACCACGGTCCATATCAAAGGCGCCTGAGAGGACGAGGTCCGCGCAAGCGCGGAGCCTTGATACGAAGAGCTTATGGCTATTGCTTTGCCATTTTCTAAGTGCTCGGCATAGTCGTCGAACCAGCCCGACCATATGCCCGCACAAAAGTCGTAACGGCGTTGCTGACCCATCGTTCTATCTGCTGGGCGCAAGGGCGCTCCTCGGGGTGGGTCAGGTAGTGCAACTGCGCCTCGCTTCGGACAAGACCCACGAAGGACTGCGCCGCGGGTTCCAGAGCCCATCGGCCTTCCTTCCGAGTTGGCTCGCCGCCGACCCGATGTCCTGCGCACCGAGGCGAAGTTGCACGCGGCGACGGCGGCGATCGGCGCCGCCGACGGCGCCCGCCCGGTTCAAGACGGCGAACTGGTTCGGCGCGCCTTTCGGCGCGCCCTTCGGCGTATTCGGCCTTGCATTGCTCGCCATATCGCTCGATCAGGGAGGCCGGCTGGATTGGCTGAACTCGCCCTTCATTTGCTGGGGTCTGGCCAGTGGTCTTGCAGCGACCGCCGTTTACGTCGTCAGTGAATGGTGACATCCCACGCCCTTCCTCAAAATACAATTGCTAAAGCGGCGCAATCTCGCCATCGGCATCACGATCTCTATCTGCTTGCTGATTGTGCTTCTCTCTGGCTCCGCCCTGCCGGCGGGATATCTCGAAGCCGTGCAGGACTATCGCGCGTTGCAGAGCGCTCCCGTATCGTTGATGATCGGCGCGCCGCAGTTCCTGGTCGGCCCGATGGTGGCGCTGCTGCTCTACCAAAGATGGGTCGACGCCCGACTGATGATGAGCGCGGGTCTGGCGCTGATTGCATTCGCCTGTCTCATTGGCTCGCAACTGACAGATGACTGGCTCTGGCGTGAATTTATCTGGGCGCAAGTGCTGGAATGCCTCGGGCAACCGATGGCCATCGTACCGATGCTCTTCTTCTGCACCAGCGTAGTCCAGCCGATGGAAGGCCCCTATGTCGCCGGCATTGTCAATACGCTGCGCGCACTAGGCACAGTGTTCAGCGCGGCGCTCGTGAACCAGTTCATCACCGAGCGCGGCCGCTTTCATAGCGAGATGTTGCTCGACAGCGCGGCGCTGAACAGCGCCTCCTCGGCGGTGAACGCCGACCCCTCCATTTTGGCCGATGTGATTCACCAGCAGGGTTTCATCCTGGCCACAGCCGACGCCTATCGCGCGCTCGGCGCCGCCGCGCTGCTGCTGAGTCCGCTGGCGCTCTGTATGCAGTTTATCCTGGCGCCGGTCGTCCCTCCGAGATTCGCCAGAGCCAATGGCTTCCCTCACGATTCGCTTTCGGCGTCGGCTTCCTTCGTCTTTGCGCGACTGCTGCAAAGAGCTGGCGGTTTCTTTTCCGCCGCGCGTCTAAAGGCGCCTGCATCGTTGAACGGATAATCCTTCATGTCTTCTTCCAAAATCCTAAACGTGACTGGCGGTGTCACTCTCCTGGCGATATTCGGCGGCCGTTTTTATGCATTCAATCGCAGCGAAGCGGACGCACCGCGGCAATCGACCGATGACGCGTATATTCAGGCAGATCTCACAGTCGTCTCGCCTCAAGTCTCTGGACGGATCGTCGAAGTTCCCGTCGCGGACAACCAAGCCGTCAAGCCGGGCGATCTATTGGCAGTGATCGACGACCGCGATCAACGCGTCGCTCTCGAAAGCGCCAAAGCCCAGGTCATGGGCGCGCATGCGGCTATTTCCGGGCTGGATTTGCAGATCGCTCGACAGGCCTCGGCGATCGATCAGGCTCGGGCCGCCGTGGCCGCCGACGAAGCCTCGCTCACGTTGACCCAAGCCAATCGAGCCGCTTTCAGAATCTCGCGCGCGATGGTTCGGGGCCGCTACAGGCGCTTCAGCAGGCGCAGGCCGAATTGCGCATCCACGAGGCCGGCCAGAGGACGGATCAGGCCGCGCTCAGCGCCGTTACTCAGCAGACAGATATTCTGCACGCGGAGTTAGCGAAGGCGCGCGCCAACCTCGCGCAAGCCGAAGCCGGCCAAGAGGCGGCCGAACTTAATCTGTCCTATACCCGGATCACTGCGTCCATCGCCGGTGTTGTGGCGCAACGCCCGGTGCGCGTGGCGCCTATGTCTCGATTGGCCGCCGCTTGATGACCTTAGTGCCGTTAGAGTCTGCCTACATCGAGGGCAATTTCCGAGAAACCCAGATCGACCACGTTCGTCCCGGCCAGCGAGTAACAATTTTCGTCGATGCATTACCGGGCGTCGCACTGTCCGGCCATGTGCAAAATCTCGAACCTGCAAGCGGCGTTTTTTTCTCGCTCTTGCCCGCCCATAACGCGACAGGCAATTTTACCAAGATCGTGCAGCGGCTGCCGGTCAGAATTAGCATCGACCCCGACCAGTCGGCGGCGCGCGACCTGCGCGTAGGCATGTCGGTCATTCCCGCCATCGACGTGAGCGCGGGAAAGCCACCTTAATTCTGCTCGTCGGACCCTAAGCATTTCTTGACGCTGGGGCGGCCGTGGCGGCCATCCACTCTTATCGGGAGAGTTCCATGAAGGGCTACGAGATCACTTTCTTCACCCAGCAGGACCGCATGCACGGCAGTGAGCCGTTGTCACAACGGCTACTCGACGAAGCCAAGCGGCTGAACATCCGCGGCGCGGCGGTGAGCGGCGCGCTTCAAGGCTTAGGCCACGACGGGTCGCTCCATGCGGTCAACATGTTCGACTTCTCCGATCAACCGATACAGATCAGGATCGTCGTCAGCGAGAGCGAGATGGCCCGCTTGTCCAAACGGTTGGCGGAAGAGCGGGTACACTTGTTTTACAACAAAGTCTCCGCCGAGTTTGGTTTGTTTGGCGCAGACGGGGCCAAGCTGCTTTCGGAGCCGAGCCCGTAACGTACGCCTGACCGGACGGCCGCGAGTGTTGATCAGGCGGCGTGAGGTTGCCCGAGTCGGCCCCTCCATTTCCAAATGGAGGGGTTTGTCGAGGCGCTTGCGCGGTTAGTTTGCAATTCGAGCGACAACGTCGGCGAGCCTCGCCTCGGGATCAACCTCGTTGGGGCGGACGGTTTCGAAGAGCGCGTATAAGTCGCTGCACGACGACTTTCTTCGTGAGGGCCGGCGAACCGAGAATCCTTGCGCCTGGGCGCAATCACCCCTCATTCTGCCAGTGTCGGGCATGATGTCGAAGTTCATTATCGCTGGCACGCTCTATTTAGGCGGCCGCTTTTTGCCGCGGCGCTCGCCTTCTCGATCGATGCGGTCTTCGGCGCCGATCTCGTGAACGCCTGGGGTTGGCGCATTCCTTTCCTGTTCGACATCCTGATCGTGCCGATAGGAGCCTTTGCGGCGCTCCCCAATGCTTCTCATGGTCATCGCCGTTCTCGACGCGCTGGATGCTACCGGCGCCGCCACGATCGTCATCACCACGGCAGAGAGTTTTCCCGTCGAGGTCCGCGCGACCGGCATGTAGCTGGTTTATTCGCTAGGCGTGGCGATCTTCGGTGGTTTCGACCAGTTCATTTTCACCTAGCTGATCGCGGCGACCCATGATCCCGTCGATCTCGCGTGGTTGTCGTGGCGTACTGCGTTGCGACCTTCTTGGACTGCGCGCCACCCCCGAAATCGCACGTCGGTCGCTCTGATCGGGTGGCGACATCTAGGGCCCAAGTCGGCACGATGGTGGCGACCAAGTGCGCCGCCGAGTATGCGAGGCCTCGGCGCCTGTCTCGCGCTGTCTTCCTCGGATTGATGCGAAATAGTGCTTTGCGTTCGGAAATGATACGCAATATAGTGCGCAACGGCCCCGAGTGAGGCGACATGTCGAAGGTGCATTTCCTGGAGACCGTGCAGAGGATCGCGGGCGCGATCGGTGACAAGCGGGCGGACGGCGAACTCGCAACCTTCCTCAATGCGACCTCTGCCGCCGACGGAGCCGACTTCGCGCGGCTGAATGCGCTTTGCGCCGAGGGCGAGCGCGACGTTTGGCTGCTAGCGCGCGAGGCAGCGGGCGTCAAGTTTGGCCGCGTAGTGAAGCCGGCGGCCGAAGCGGGTCGGTTCAGCGTCGACGTCGACGGCATGAAGGACGTGAAAGGCCCCCCATCACATACACACAGCGAGATCGGCGGGGTCATGCCTATCGCCGGCGCGCCGCGTTTCGACGGCCGTCCCGAGGCGTCTCTACGGCCCCGCCAGCGATCTCTACCCGACGGTGACGGGCGGAGACGCCGATGTGCACTATCTCATGCATGAGGGCGCGACTGAGTACATCGGGCGCCAGAACATAGACAAGGCGAGCGCGAAACGAGAGATCTCCGGTGCGGGAGGAAGCGTGATGTCTATCTTCACTTGGTCGCCGGGCGCGGCGCAGCGGCTTGAGATTGCGGGAAAGGGATTGGAGGCGGTGTGCCACGGCCCGCCGCCCGAGGCTGCGCCGACTCTCATGCTGCTGCACGAAGGGCTTGGCTGCGTCGCGCTGTGGCGCGATTTTCCGGCAAGACTCGCCGCGGCGACCGGCTTCGGCGTGTTTGTCTGGTCGCGTGCGGGCTACGGCAAGTCCGACCCCGCGCAGCTGCCGCGCCCGCTCGACTATATGACGCGCGAGGCGACCGAAGTTCTGCCGCTCGTAATCGACGCTGCCGGCTGTCGCCACGCCGTGCTGCTCGGTCACAGCGACGGCGCCTCTATCGCCGCTATTTATGCGGGAAGCATCGAGGATTTCCGCGTGCGTCGCCTCGTGCTAATCGCCCCGCATTTTTTCACCGAACCGACGGGTCTAGCCGCCATCGCCAAGGCGCGGCGGGATTACGAAACCGGGGACTTGCGCGCGCGGCTTGCCAGATACCACGACTGCGTCGACGTGGCGTTCCGTGGCTGGAACGACGCCTGGCTCGATCCAGGCTTCGTCGATTGGAATGTGGCGGAATGCCTGGATTATCTGCGTGTCCCCGTGCTCGTCGTGCAGGGCGACGGCGACGAATACGGCACCGTGCGTCAGGTTGATGAGATCGTGACCCGAAGCCACGCGCCGGTAGACGTCGAATTGCTCGCCGGCTGCGGCCACGCGCCGCAAAACGAGCAGCCTGAGCGCACGCTCGCGGTGATTGTGGATTTCTGCACGCGCCTCGAACGGATCGAGCGGGCTGAGGTCGGGAAGCAATGATAGCGTGCTGGAAAGCGCGTGGCGTGCCAGCTTGTGTTGACGGATGCATTTTGTTGCATCTTGATGCGTATTGGCGCTTGCCAAACCCAATTAGGCATTATAATACATATTCTAACATATAATGCACGGGAGAGCCCAGTGAGCCGGCGCATCGACTTTCAGACCGACCCGTCGAAATACCGCCATTGGCGCGTCGCCTACGATGGTCCCATTGCAACGCTCTATATGGACGTCGACGAGAACGGCGGGCTGTTCGAGGGCTATCAGCTCAAGCTCAATTCCTACGATCTCGGCGTCGATATCGAACTCGCGGACGTCGTCCAGCGAATGCGCTTCGAGCATCCGGAAGTGAAGGCGGTGGTGCTGCGCTCGGGCAAGGACAAGGTGTTCTGCGCCGGGGCCAATATCCGCATGCTCGGCGGCGCCGCGCATGCGCACAAGGTCAATTTCTGCAAGTTCACCAACGAGACCCGCAACACTTTCGAGGCCGCTGGCGCCGAATCCGGCCAGCATTATATCGCCGCGGTGAAGGGCGCCTGCGCAGGCGGCGGCTACGAGTTGGCGCTGGCCTGCGACTACATCCTGCTGACCGACGACGGCTCAAGCTCGGTCGCGTTGCCGGAAGTGCCGCTGCTTGCGGTGCTGCCGGGCACCGGCGGCCTGACGCGCGTGACCGACAAGCGCAAGGTGCGGCGCGACCTCGCCGACGTGTTCTGCTCTATTGAGGAGGGCGTGAAGGGCAAGCGCGCGGCGGAATGGCGGCTGGTCGACGAGGTCGTCGCCAATTCGCAATTCGAGCAGGCTGTGGCCGCGCGCGCGCGCGCGTTCGTCGCGAAGTCGAGCCCTGAGGGGGAGGCGAAAGACGTCAGCCTCACGCCGCTCGATCGCAAGTTCGGCGAAGACGGCTCTGTGATCTATTCGCTGGTCGAGGTTCAGGTTGAGCGCGAAAGGAACGTCGCCACGATCTCGCTACGCGGCCCCGACACCGAAGCGCCAGCCTCCGTCGCCGCGCTGCACGCGCAAGGCGCGCAGACCTGGGCGCTGCGCCTCGCACGCGAACTCGACGACGCCCTGTTGCATCTGCGGCTCAACGAACTCGAACTCGGCGTCGTTGTCTTCAAAACCGCCGGCGATTCCGCCAAGGTCTTGCAGCACGAAGCCTTCCTCAGCGCCCATCGCGACGGCGATTGGTTCGCGCGCGAAATCCTGCTGTACTGGAAGCGCGTGCTGAAGCGCATCGACCTGACCTCGCGCTCGCTGGTCGCGTTGGTTGAGAACGGCTCGTGCTTCGCCGGCGCCCTGGCCGAGATCGCCTTCGCCTGCGACCGCAGCTATATGATGAAGGGCGCGTTCGAGGGCGACAACCGTGCGTCGGCCGCGATCACTCTCAGCGCCGCCAATTTCGGGCCGTTCCCGATGTCCAACGACCTCACGCGGTTGCAGACGCGATTCCTCGGCGAGCCGGCCTCGGTCGAGGCAGCCGCCGCCGCCAAGGGCGAGCCGCTGAACGCTCAAGCCGCGATCAAGCTCGGCCTCGTCACCTTTGCGTTCGACGACATCGACTGGGAGGACGAGGTGCGCATCTTCCTGGAGGAGCGCGCGAGCTTCTCGCCCGACGCGATGACCGGCATGGAGGCGAATTTGCGCTTCCCCGGCCCGGAGACGATGGAGACGCGCATCTTCGGTCGCCTCACCGCCTGGCAGAACTGGATCTTCCAGCGCCCCAACGCGGTCGGCGAGACCGGCGCCCTGAAGCGCTACGGCACGGGAAAGCGCGGCGACTTCGACATGCGCCGCGTCTGACTTGGGCGCTTCTACACCAACCAAGATTCGAGGAGGCGACGAAATGTCCGAACTGGTCAATGTGAGCTACGACACGCTGATCCCCAACAATGTCGGGCTTTCGTCCGACAGGCGCGTGCTGAAGGCGCTTGAGAAGTGGCACCCCGGCTACATCAACTGGTGGAACGGGCTGATTCCGAAGCAGTTCCAGGACAGCCTCGTCTATCTGCGTACCGCCGTCAGCGTCGATCCCAAGGGCTGGGCGAAATTCGACTATGTCAGGATGCCGGAATATCGCTGGGGCGTGCTGCTCGCGCCGCAGGTCGAGGATCGGCGCATTCCCTGCGGCGAGCACGCGGGCGAGAAGGCGTGGCAGGAAGTGCCCGGCGAATACCGCGCCCTGATGCGCCGCCTGATCGTCATCCAGGGCGACACCGAGCCGGCTTCCGTCGAGCAGCAGAAATTCCTCGCCAAGACCGCGCCCTCGCTCTACGACATGCGCAACCTGTTCCAGGTCAACGTCGAGGAAGGCCGCCATCTCTGGGCGATGGTCTATCTGTTGCACAAATATTTCGGCGCCGACGGCCGCGAAGAGGCCGACGATCTGCTGCGGCGGCAGTCTGGCTCGGAGGAGGCGCCGCGCATGCTCGGCGCCTTCAACGAGGAGACGCCGGACTGGCTCTCCTTTTTCATGTTCACCTACTTTACCGACCGCGACGGCAAGATGCAGCTCGAAAGCCTCGCTCAGTCCGGCTTCGATCCGCTGTCGCGCACCTGCCGCTTCATGCTGACGGAAGAGGCGCATCACATGTTCGTCGGCGAGACCGGCGTCGGGCGCACGGTCGAGCGCACCTGCGAGGCGATGAAGGCGGCGGGAATCGAAGATCCGTATGAGACGAGCAAGATCCGCGCGCTCGGCGTGATCGACCTGCCGACGATCCAGAAAAAGCTGAACCTCCACTACACGCTGTCGCTGGATCTGTTCGGACAGGAAGTTTCGACCAACGCGGCCAACGCCTTCAATTCCGGCATCAAGGGCCGGTACATGGAGCAGCGGATCGAGGACGACCATAAGCTGACCAACGACAGCTACAAGGTGTGGGACATCGAGAACGGCCAGCTCGTGCAACGTAGCGTGCCGGCGCTCACCGCCATCAACATGCGACTGCGCGACGATTACACGCGCGACGCCTCGGGCGGCGTCGGGCGCTGGAACAAGATCATCGCGAAGGCGCAAGTCAAGTTCGAACTGAAGCTGCCGCACGAGGCGTTCAACCGCAAGATCGGCGTGTTCGCCAACAAGCAGATCAGCCCCGAGGGCAAGTTCATCAGCGGCGAAGCTTACGATCGAGGCCTGACGGATTGGTTGCCGACCCACGCCGACGGCGAGTTCATCCAGTCGCTGATGAAACCGGTCTATGAAGCCGGCCAATATGCGAGCTGGATCGCCGCGCCCAAAGTCGGTATCGACAACAAGCCCGGCGACTTCGAATATGTGCAACTGCACATGGCCTGACGCAAAGCGGAGCGGCCTCGTCGCCTCTCCCCTTTACGCAAATCCAAGAGCGCGCCATGAACGAGCCCGTCAAGCAGCATCTGATCGATCCCGAGGTCTGCATCCGTTGCTACACCTGCGAGCAGGCTTGCCCGATCGGAGCAATCGAACACGACGGAACGAACGTCGTGGTGAAGGCGGAAGCCTGCAATTTTTGCATGTCCTGCATCCCGGTGTGTCCGACCGGTTCGATCGACGAGTGGCGCGTCGTCGCGACTCCTTACACGCTCGCCGAGCAGTACGGTTGGTCGGAACTGCCGGCGCAGGCCGCTCTCAACGGCGCCGGAGCCGCGACCGAGGCCTTCGATGAGGGCGTCGCCGCGCTGCTGGCGCAAGCGCACGAGGGAGCGGGCGGCAAATCCAAGCCGCCGGCGAGCGCCTCGAAGCCGAGCATCAATCTCTACACGCTGACCAAGCCCGTGGAGGCGACGGTGCAGGGCAATTACCGCTTGACCGCGGAGAGCGCCGACTCCGACATCCGCCACATCATCCTCGACTTCGGCGGCCAGCCATTCCCGGCGCTGGAAGGCCAGAGCCTCGGGATCATGCCTCCCGGAAACGGCAAGGACGGCAAGCCGCATCTGCCGCGGCTCTATTCCATCTCCAGCCCACGCGACGGCGAACGGCCGAATTTTGGCAATGTGTCGCTGACAGTGAAGCGCGAGCCCGGCGGCGTGTGCTCGAATTACGTCTGCGACCTCAACAAAGGCGACAAGGTCCAGATCACCGGCCCGTTCGGCGCCACGTTCCTGATGCCCAACGACCCGAAGTCGCGGCTGTTGATGATCTGCACCGGAACCGGGGCGGCGCCGTTCCGCGCTTTCACGATGCGCCGTCAGCGCACGGCTTCGCCCGGCGGCGGCGACATGGCGCTGTTCTTCGGCGCCCGTGCGCCCGACAGCCTGCCTTACTTCGGGCCGCTCAACAAGGTGCCCTCGCGCATTCTGCGCAAGCACATGGTGTTCAGCCGCATCCCCGGCGCGCCGAAGGAACATGTCCAGGACCGGCTGTTGGTGGAAGCGGAAGAAATCGCCGAAATGCTTGGCGACTCCAGTACGCATATCTACATCTGCGGCTTGCGCGGCATGGAGGAGGGCGTCGAGAAGGCGTTCATCAGCATCTCGGAAAGCGTCGGCCTGCCCTGGACGACACTGCGCAACGCCCTGCGCGAGGAGGGGCGCTATCATGTCGAAACCTACTGAGGGCAAACGGTCGCAGGTTATGAGCGTAGGAGATATATTGCACGATACTCCCGGCGCCGTTAGGGTCGTCAACATGACTCCGGCGCCCACGTCCCGCCCTCAGTCGGAAGACGAGATCACGAATTTTCGCGGGGAAGCCGTCACCGTCCGGGATGCGGAGGGATCGGCCGACGACGCCTTCGTCGCGCTGGTCGGCGAGCGCGTGCGCAAGGCTCGAGAGCGCAAGGCCATCACCCGCAAGGCGCTGTCGGAGCTGTCGCGCGTGTCGCAACGCTACCTTGCTCAACTCGAAGCGGGCGAGGGCAATATTTCCGTCGCTTTGCTGCGCCGGGTCGCGGTGGCGCTCGACCATCGCGTCGAGTGGCTGGTCTCGCAGGACGATCCCTGGACGTCCGAGGCGGCGTTGCTCGCTTCGCTCTACGGCTGCGCCACCGCGGCGCAGCGCCAGCGGGTCATGCAGATTCTCGATCCCGAGCGGCCGATGCTGCTGCGCCGCCAGCGCATCTGTCTCATCGGGCTCAGAGGCGCCGGCAAATCGACGCTCGGTCGCCTGCTCAGCGAGAGCCTCGAAGTGGCGTTCATGGAGTTGAACGCCGACATCGAGGAACAAAGCGGAATGCCGGTCGAGGAGGTGATGGCGCTCTATGGCCAGGAGGGCTACCGGCGGCTGGAGCGGCAGGCGTTGGAGCGCATCGTCGCCAAGACCGACTGCGTGGTGCTCGCCGTCGCCGGCGGCATCGTCGCCGAGCCCGAGACCTTCAATTTCCTGTTGCGCCATTTTCACGCCATCTGGCTCAAGGCGTCTCCCGAGGAACACATGAGCCGCGTGCGCGCGCAGGGCGACAATCGCCCGATGGCCGGCAATCCCAAGGCGATGGAGGAGTTGAACTCCATCCTCGCAAGCCGCGAGGCGCTCTACCGGCGCGCGGAGGCGACCGTCAACACCAGCGGCAGGACGCTGTCTGAGTGCCGCGCGGAGTTGGTGCGGACGGTCAGGCAGCTCGGGATTTTCTAGTCAGCTCGACCCGAGGGCGCGGACGCTTTAGCGTCGCTCAACGCCAACGAAGCTGAGGCTTCGTCTCGCCGCGCTCGGCGGCGGGAAGCCGTTGGCGATTCAGGAATTTGCGCCTCCGGAGCCGATTGGACTTGCAATATAACGCCACTTTATGCAATATAAAGCAGAAATAGGGGAGAAATACCGCAAGCCGGTGGTTTGCCGGCGCCGCGACGCCCGCCTTTTGTCGTCGCGCTCGATAACCCTCCCGTCAACGCGAGCGGCTGCGAAATACGGGCTGGACGGCTTGAGGCGCGGCAGGCGCTGGACGTCGGGTCCACCGAGATTCAAATCGGTTGAACGAGAAACAAACAAACACCGGGAGGAACAGACATGTCCGAAGCCGCCACGGCGCCGCCGCCCGAAACCTTCAATATCGCCGAGCACCTTATTGCTCTCAACGCCGGCCGTCCGGCAAAGCCCGCCTTCGTGGACGACGCGCGCACACTGACCTACGGCGATCTGACGGAGCGCGTCCGCCGGGTCGCCGCCGCCCTACGCGCCGCTGGGATCAAGCGCGAGGAGAGGGTGCTAGTGCTGATGCTCGACACGGTCGACTGGCCCGTCGCCTTTCTCGGCGCGCTCTATGCCGGCGCTGTGCCGGTCGCGGTCAACACGCTGCTGACGGCCGATGACTACGCCTACATGCTCGAACATTCGCGCGCCCAGGCGGTATTCGTCAGCGGCGACCTGAAAGGCGTGCTGAAGGGCGCGCTGACCAAATCCGATCACGAAGTCCATAAGGTCATCGTGTCGCGCCCGACGAGCCCGCTCGAATTCGGCGAGACCGATTTCGAGGCTTTCGTCGGAAGTTCGGGGCCGTTATTGCGCGCGGCGAAGACGCGCGCCGATGAACCGGCGTTCTGGCTCTATTCGTCCGGCTCCACCGGGCGGCCTAAGGGCGCGGTGCATTCGCATGCCAATCCCTATTGGACGCTCGAACTCTACGGCCGGCGAATCCTGCGCTTGCGCGAGGACGACGTCTGCTTCTCCGCCGCCAAACTGTTCTTCGCCTACGGCCTCGGCAACGCGCTGACTTTTCCGATGGGGGTCGGCGCGACAACGCTGCTGCTGGAAGGCCGCGCCACGCCCGACGCCGTATTCAAACGCTGGCGCGGCGAGATCGGCGGCGTCAAGCCGACCGTGTTCTACGGCGCGCCGACCGGCTTCGCCGGCATGCTCGCCGCCCCGGATCTGCCCGCGCGCGGCAAGGTCTCGCTGCGGCTGGTTTCCTCCGCCGGCGAAGCCTTGCCCGCCGAGATCGGCGAGCGCTTCCATCGGCACTTCGGCCTCGACATCGTGGACGGCATCGGCTCGACCGAGATGCTGCATATCTACATCTCCAACCGCCCCGACAAGGTGCGATACGGCACGACGGGCTGGCCTGTCCCAGGTTATGAGATCGAATTGCGCGGCGAAAACGGGGCGCCTACGGCCGATGGCGAGCCGGGCGACCTCTACATCCACGGGCCCTCGGCGGCATTGATGTACTGGGGCAATCGCTCCAAGACGCGCGAGACGTTCCAGGGCGGCTGGACCAAGTCCGGTGACAAATACGCCCGCAACACCGATGGCAGCTTTACCTATGGAGGCCGCAGCGACGACATGCTGAAGGTCAGCGGCGTCTATGTCAGCCCGTTCGAGGTCGAGGCGACGCTGGCGCAGCACCCGGCGGTGCTCGAAGCAGCGGTCATCGGCTTCACCGACGCGGACGGCCTCGTCAGGACCAAAGCTTTCGTCGTGCTGCGCCCTGCCAGACAAGTCGATCAGACGGAACTGAAGGAATTCGTGAAGGACCGCCTCGCGCCCTACAAATATCCGCGCCAGATCGTTTTCATTGACGACCTGCCGAAGACGGCCACGGGGAAAATTCAGCGCTTCAAGTTGAGGGAACTGCAGGCCGCAAGCGGCGCCTGACGTAAGACGTACATGCAAACCTTCGTCTGCGACGCCGTGCGCACGCCCAACGGCTGCTATGGCGGAGCGCTGGCGCAGATGCCCACCGACGATCTCCCCGTGGCGCCGCTCGTGGCGCTGCGCGAGCGCAGCGCTGAAGCCGATGGGAGCGACCTCCATCGCGTGCTCGATGCGTTGGAGGTCAGTCCGCTGATCATCGCGTCCGCGACCTGGGACATCATCGCCTGGAACCGCGCCACCGCCGTGTTGCTCACCGACTATTCTAAGCTGCCGCGCGAACAGCGCAACTTCCTGCACCTGATGTTCGGCGGCCCGTATGTGCGTGCGGCGCAGGAGGATTGGCGGTCGGCCGCCCGTTTCGTCGTGGCCGCTTTCCGGACAACGGCCAGAATGCTCTCCCGCCCGCCGCTACGCACTCATGGGACCTGCGGACTTGTTGAGTGCGATGCCGATCGATGATCTCAATTCGGCAAAGGCGAGACTCGGATTGACGGCCGTGCAGTGCGCGAAATGCGCCTGCTCCGTGCCAAAGCCCCGGCGCAAGCGAAAGGCGACTGGGATGCCTACGTTAAACTCGCGAAGTGACCGGCGCCGAGAATGCCGCCGACATGCGGGTTGCTCGCTCGACGGCTTGGCGTCGCCGACCAATAGCGTCCGCGACGCAATTTTCTCGCGACTGATCCCGCACTCGCGCGTTGAGACGTCCTCACCTCCTGAGCATCCGCCAACGTCCGCGACGATGCGCTGCCTCGGCGCAACCCAAACACATTGACACATTGTCCGATTGTAGCCTCTTTGACGAGGCGAGGCGCATCCTGCTCGCTTTTCCGGTACCCACGATCCAAGCCACGCAATAGCGATTCTCAGTCCGACTCCTGCTCGTCGGCGTCGGTTACGGCGGGCGCGTCCAACCGTTGCATATTCTCCAGGATGCTGAGCAGATAGTGCAGCATCCGCGCGGTGTCGTTGACGGAGAAGTCGGCGAGAACCTGCTCGTAGTAAGCGTGGATCTTTGGCACGGCGAGGTCGCGCCAGACATGACGGCCGCGGTCCGTCATGGTCACCAGTCTGGCCCTGCGGTCGCGCTCGTCCGTAGCCATAGCGATGTGGCCGTCGCGCTCCATGCGGCTCAGCAGGCCGGCGATGTTTTGCCGGCTGACCATCAGATATTTCGCCAGATCTCCGACGCCGACGCCGCCGTGGGCGGACTTTCGCGACAAGGCGCCCAGGACGGCCCATTGCTGGGTGGTGAGACCTTCCTCCTCAACCGCGCGGCTGCCCGTTTTATGCAACATATTGGCGCATTGATAAAGCCGAAAAAACAGCCTATTGGCCATTTCGACCTTTATGGCGACGACGCCGTCGTCCCCTTCGACCTCTTTTTTAGACATTTTTCCTCTTGCCTTGAAACCGCGAGCTGGGTATATGAGACAATATATTGCCTAATATCATCGCAGCAAAGCGCACACTGTCCGCAATTCGCGTCGCCCGCAATAGCTAACTCCGACGGAGGAAACAGAATGGCCCGGTTCGCTGGAAAGGTTGTCGTGGTCACGGGCGGCGGAGGCGGAATCGGCGGCGCAACCTGCCGCGGGTTCGCGCGCGAAGGCGCCAAGGTGGCGGTGTTCGACCTCAATGTCGATTCCGCGAAAAGCGTCGCCGCCGAGATCGCCATCGCCGGCGGGATCGCCGAGGCGTTCGCCTGCGACATCGCCGACCGCGCAGAGGTCGACGCGGCCGTCGCCGCCGCCGAGGCGACGCTCGGTCCAATCGACGTGCTCGTCAACAACGCCGGCTGGGACGTGTTCCGACCGTTCGTCAAGACCGAACCGGCGCAGTGGGACAGGCTCATCGCCGTCAATCTCACCGGCGCGCTGCACATGCATCACGCCGTGCTGCCCGGCATGGCGGCGCGCAAGCGCGGCCGCATCGTCAATATCGCCTCCGACGCCGCGCGCGTCGGTTCCTCGGGCGAGGCGGTCTACGCCGCCTGCAAGGGCGGCCTCGTCGCCTTCTCCAAGACCATCGCGCGCGAACATTCGCGCCACGGAATCACGGTCAACGTCGTCTGTCCCGGGCCGACCGATACGGCGCTGTTCGCCGAATACAAAGAAGGCGCGGGCAATCCAGAGAAGTTGATGGAGGCCTTTACGCGCTCAATCCCGCTGGGACGCATCGGCCAGCCCGATGACCTTCCTGGCGCGATCCTGTTCTTCGCCAGCGACGATGCCGCATATGTCACAGGCCAGGTGCTCAGCGTCTCCGGCGGTCTGACAATGAACGGTTGATCCAGAGAGGAAATACCGATGTCCTATCAAGATATCATCTACGAAAACCGCAACGGCGTCGCCTGGGTCATCATCAATCGCCCGGACAAGATGAACGCCTTCCGCGGAACCACCTGCGATGAGCTGATCAAGGCGCTATACAAGGCAGGCTACGACAAGTCGGTCGGGGCCATCGTGCTTGCCGGCGCGGGCGACCGCGCCTTCTGCACCGGCGGCGACCAGTCGGCGCATGACGGCAATTACGACGGCCGCGGCACCATTGGCCTGCCGATGGAGGAGCTTCACGCGGCGATCCGCGACGTTCCGAAGCCGGTCATCGCCCGCGTACAGGGCTTCGCCATCGGCGGCGGCAACGTGCTCGCCACCATCTGCGACCTGACGATCTGCTCGGACAAGGCTGTCTTTGGACAGGTGGGTCCGAAGATGGGCTCGGTTGACCCTGGCTATGGCACCGCATTTCTGTCGCGCGTCGTCGGCGAGAAAAAGGCGCGCGAGATTTGGTATCTATGCCGGCGCTACGGCGGCCAGGAGGCCGTCGACATGGGGCTCGCCAACCTCTGTGTGCCGCACGATCAGTTGGACGCGGAGGTGCAAAAGTGGGGCGAGGAGCTGTGCGAGCGTAGTCCGACCGCGCTCGCCATCGCCAAGCGCAGCTTCAACATGGACACCGCTCATCAGGCGGGCGTCGCCGGCATGGGGATGCTCGCGCTTAAGCTGTACTACGACACCGACGAGTCGCGTGAAGGCGTCAATGCGCTGAAGGAGAAGCGCAAGCCGGAGTTCCGCAAATACGTGAAGTGACGGACGTCTCCCTCTCCCCGCTGACGGGGAAAGCGGACCTTCGCCTTTGTGAATGAGGCCCCTTCGATGAATCCCTATCTCAACGACGATCTTATGGCGCTGGCCGAGCAGGCGCGGCGCTTCGCCGCCGACCGCGTGGCGCCCGGCTTCCAGGAGCGCGACAGGACGCGCGTACTCGACCGCTTGCTGATGAAAGCGATGGGCGACATGGGTTTCATCGCCCCCGAATTGAAAGAGGAGCACGGCGGCCTCGGCCTCGGTTGCCTTGCTTCCGGCGTCATCCACGAGGAGATCGCCCGCGCCGATCTCAGCATGTCTTATGTCAATCTGCTCGCCTCGCTGAACGGACAGATCCTTTCGCAGCACGGCGCGCCCGACGTGGTCCTCCCCTGGTTGAAGCGGCTGACTGCGGGAGAGGCCCTGTTCGCCATCGCGCTCACCGAACCGCGTAGCGGCTCCGACGCCGCCAGCCTGCGCCTGCGGATCGAGCGCGACGGCGAGCACTATATCGTTAACGGCGAAAAAACCTCGATCTCCGCCGCCGATCAGGCGGACGCGGCCGTGGTCTTCGGCCGCACTGGCACAGTTGAGGCCGGCGCCCACGGGGTCACCGCTTTGTTGATCCCGATGGACCTGCCCGGGATAACGCGCAGCCGCTTCGATTGCCATGGCCAGCGCGCCATCGGCCGCGGCTCGCTGTTCTTCGAGAACGTGCGCGTCCCCGTCTCGCATCGGCTGGGCGACGAGAACAAGGGCTTCGTCCAGGTGATGCAGGGCTTCGACTTCTCGCGCGCCCTTATCGGCTTGCAGGTGCTCGCCGTCGCGCGCGTCGCGTTGGATGAGACCTGGGACTATGTTGCGCAACGCCAGGCCTTCGGTAAGCCGCTATCGGCGTTCCAGGGCGTCTCGCATCCGCTCGCTGACTTCGACACCCAGGTCGCGGCAGCGCGTTTGCTGTGCCTGCAAGCGCTTTGGTTGAAAGACAACGGACTGCCGCACAATGCGGAAGCGGCGATGTGCAAATGGTGGGCGCCCAAGCTCGCCTATGACGTCGTGCATCAGTGCCTGCTCAGCTTCGGACACGGTGGCTACGACCGCGGCCCAATGGAGCAGCGATTGCGCGACGTGCTCGGGTTCCAGATCGGCGACGGCACGGCGCAGATCATGAAGACGATCATCGCGCGGGCGAGAGCCGGGCGCAACGCCGTGCCGGTCTGAAGACAACGAAGCCGCCGCCAGGGCGCTCGCCGAAGGAGAGGAAACATGGAATTCGACGCCGTATTGCTGGCGCCTCGCCGCGCCGAGAGCCTTGCGAAGGGTTGGTGGCGGGATCGCTCCCTCAATGACGATCTCGACGCTTGCCTGGCGGCATGTCCGAACAAGCTCGCACTGACGGCGGTCCGCCATTCGGGCGGGGTGCGCCGTTTCACCTATGCCGAACTCGCCGCGCTCGCCGATCGCGTCGCCGTCGGGCTCTCACGCCTCGGCGTGGCCAGGAACGATGTCGTGGCGATGCAGTTGCCGAACTGGTGGCAGTTCAGCGTGCTTTATCTCGCCTGCACGCGATTGGGCGCGGTGCTCAATCCGCTGATGCCGATCTTCCGGGAACACGAGCTGTTGTTTATGCTCGCCCACGGCGAGGCGAAAGTCTTCGTCGTCCCAAAGACCTTCCGCGGCTTCGACCACGAGGCGATGGCGCGGGGCATGAAGCCGCAACTGCCGCTTCTGAACCACATCGTCGTTGTCGATGGCGGCGGCCCCGACGATTTCGACGCGTTGCTGACCACGCCGGAATGGGAGAAACAGCCAGACGCCGCGTCGATACTTACGCGCAGTCGTCCAGGCGCTGACGACATCACCCAACTCATCTACACCTCCGGCACGACGGGCGAGCCGAAGGGCGTCATGCATTCGGCCAACACTCTCAAGGCCAACATCGTTCCCTACGCCGAGCGGTTGGGACTCGGCGCGAACGACACCGTGCTGATGGCCTCGCCAATGGCGCACCAAACCGGCTTCATGTACGGCCTGATGATGCCGATCGTGCTGCGCGCCACGGCTGTGCTGCTCGACATCTGGGATCCCCAAACGGCAGCGCAGTTGATCCGCGACGAGAAGGCGACCTTCACGATGGCGTCGACGCCGTTTCTCACCGACCTCACTCACGTCGTCGTAGACACATGCCAGGGCGTGCCGACCCTGCGCGTGTTCCTGTGCGCCGGCGCCCCGATCCCCGGACCGCTGGTTGAGAGGGCGCGCGCGGGACTGGGCGCCAAGATCGTCTCGGCCTGGGGCATGACCGAAAACGGCGCCGTCACGCTGACCAAACCCGAAGACGACGACAAGCGCGCCTTCACTACCGACGGCTGCCCGCTTCCCGGGGTTGAGGTGAAAGTGCTCGACTTTGACGGCAATGTACTGCCGAACGGCGAGTCCGGCCGGCTCATGGTGCGGGGGTGTTCCAACTTTGGCGGCTATCTGAAGCGGCCGCAATGGAACAACACCGATGCGGAAGGCTGGTTCGACACCGGCGATCTCGCCTGCATGGACGCCGAGGGTTACATCCGCATTAGCGGCCGCAGCAAGGACGTCATCATTCGTGGCGGCGAGAACATTCCCGTCGTAGAAATCGAGGCGCTGCTCTATCGTCATCCTGCGGTCGCGCAAGTCGCCATAGTCGCCTATCCCGACGAGCGGCTGGGCGAGCGCGCCTGCGCGGTGGTGTCAACCAAGCCCGGCGCGAAATTCGACTTCGCTGCAATGAGCGAGTTTCTCAATGGGCACAAGCTCGCGGTCCAATACATCCCGGAGAGGCTCATCGTCACGCAGGCGCTGCCGGCGACGCCGTCCGGAAAGATCCAGAAATTCCGCCTGCGCGAAATGCTGCGCGAAGGCGGGCTTTGAAGCATCCGCGACTGGATCGGAGAGCGCCTTTGTTGGAACCGCCAGTCGTCATCGTCGAGCGCGTCGGACGCGTCGGCCGCGTCGCGCTCAATCGCCCGCACACGCTCAACGCCTTTAGCGATGCGATGATGGACGCGCTCGGCGGCGGTTGGGAACTCGCGCTCGCCTGCGATGTCGTCGTCGCTGGACGCAGCGCCAGCTTCGGTCTTCGCGAGATCAAGCTCGGACTGCTGCCGGGCGCAGGCGGTACGCAACGTCTGCCGCGCGCCATCGGCAAGGCGAAGGCGATGGATATGTGTCTGTCCGCGCGCATGCTCGACGCCGAGGAGGCCGACCGCTACGGGCTGGTCTCGCGTGTCGTCGACGACGACAAGCTGCGCGGCGAAACAGACAAGCTCGCTGCGACCATCGCGTCGTTCTCGGCCCCGGCGCTGATGACGCTCAAGCAATGCGTGAATCGCGCTTTCGAGTCGTCGCTGACGGAAGGAGTCTTGTTCGAGCGGCGCGAACTCTAGCGCGCTTCGCGACGCACGACGCGCACGAGGGCGTCAAGGCGTTCCTGGAAAAACGCAAGGCCGCCTTCGCGCATCGCTGAACGCAACAGGGTATATTCAATCATGGCCCTCGACGCCGAAAGCTTCGACATTCTGCTCGACACAGTGCGCCATTTCGTGCGCGAGCGTCTCGTTCCCGCTGAGAATAGGGTCGAGGAGGAGGACGAGGTTCCCGGCGAGATCGTTCAGGACATGAAGGATCTGGGACTGTTCGGGCTGTCGATTCCCGAGGAATGCGGTGGAATTGGTCTGTCGATGGCGCAGGAGCGCCAGGTCGCGTTCGAGATCGGCAAGACGTCGCTGGCGTTCCGCTCGGTGTTTGGCGCCAATGTCGGAATCGGATCGCAGGGCATTCTGATCGACGGCGCGCAGGCGCAGAAGCAGGATTATCTGCCTCGGGTCGCCACAGGCGAACTCATCATGTCTTTCGCCCTGACGGAACCCGACGTTGGCTCCGATTCCGCTGCCGTCAAGACGCGGGGCGAACGCGCCGGCGAAGATTATGTCCTCAACGGAACGAAGCGCTTCATCACAAACGCGCCACGCGCCGGCGCCTTCACCTTGATGGCGCGCACCGACGGGCCGGGCGCGGCCGGCGTCTCGGCCTTCGTCGTACCGGCGGCCCTGCCAGGCCTCACGTTGGGCAAGCCCGACAAGAAAATGGGCCAGCGCGGGACCAAGACTTGCGATGTCATACTGGAGAACGTGCGCGTGCCCGCCGCCAACATCATCGGCGGCAAGCCGGGCGAGGGCTTCAGGACCGCGATGAAGGTGCTCGACCGCGGTAGACTGCACATCTCGGCCGTGGCTTGCGGCATGGCGCAGCGCATCCTTGACGAGGCGGTCGCCTACGCTCAAGGCCGCAAGCAATTCGGCAAGCGTATCGGCGAGTTCCAGTTAATCCAGGCGATGCTCGCTGACGCCCAAGCCGAACTCTACGCCGGTTGGAGCATGGTGCGGGACTGCGCCGGGCGCTTCGACGAGAAGCCGCCGGGGCAAAGCGTGCCCGGCGTGAGCATGCGCGCTTCCTGCTGCAAGCTGTTCTGCACCGAGATGGTCGGCCGCGTCGCCGACCGCGGCGTCCAGATTCACGGTGGCGCCGGTTACATCAACGAATACCCGGTCGAGCGGTTCTATCGCGACGTTCGCCTGTTGCGCCTGTACGAAGGCACGACCCAGATCCAGCAAATCATCATCGGTCGAACGCTCGTCGGCTGGAATTGATGCCGGCGAAGGCTGGAACCCGCAAGAACAGGAGACAACTATGGCTTCCCCGTCGACGCGCGCCGCTTTCCAGTGGGACGATCCGTTCGGACTGGAAGGGCAACTCACGGCGGACGAACGCGCGCTGCGCGACGCCGCGCACGCGTTCAGCCAGGAGCAACTGGCGCCTGGAGTGACGCACGCGTTCCGCCATGAGAACACCGACCCCGGGATCTTCCGGGCGATGGGCGAAATGGGTTTGCTGGGGGCGACAATCCCCGAGACCTACGGCGGGTCGGGTCTCAATTATGTCAGCTACGGCCTCATCGCCCGCGAGGTGGAGCGCGTCGATTCTGGCTATCGCTCGATGATGTCGGTGCAATCTTCGTTGGTCATGGTTCCGATTCATGAATTTGGCAATGAGGCGACCAAACGGAGGTATCTGCCGAAGCTCGCCAGCGGCGAGTTCATCGGCTGCTTCGGCCTGACTGAGCCCAACCACGGCTCCGATCCGGGCTCGATGGTCACGCGCGCGCGCAAGGTCGAGGGCGGATACCGTCTGTCGGGCGCCAAGATGTGGATCACCAACAGCCCGATCGCCGACGTGTTCGTGGTTTGGGCGAAGGACGACGGCGGCGCGATTCGCGGCTTCGTGCTGGAAAAGGGCTGGAAGGGTCTCAGCGCGCCGGCGATTCACGGCAAGGTCGGGCTGCGCGC
>Ga0181528_10000421_pt1 | contig 31138 bp, 25 predicted proteins | sample PEATcosm2014_Bin_47_FD_119742 | JGI IMG/M metagenome (GOLD analysis project Ga0181528, IMG submission 119742) | Peatland microbial communities from MTU Mesocosm Facility, Houghton, MI, USA - PEATcosm2014_Bin10_10_metaG | ecosystem: Environmental > Terrestrial > Soil > Wetlands > Peat | place...
AGGTCCGGAGCAGTGTGCCCGGCCGCGGCCAGAAACGACAATTCTGCGAGCAAATCGCCGCGCTGCGGGAGCAACCGCAACCGGCCAGCTCCAAACCAAGCTCCCGCTGCCATTCAGCGGGCTGTTTTTGCAAGTCCCGCTCCAGGTCCGCAGTCGGCCCCCTGGCTGGCCTTCGGTGGGACCAGGGTTCCTGGAGAACTTCGCCGAGCTGAAGTTAATCCAGATGAGCGGCTCACGCTTGGGATGTTCTGGCGCCGGATGGGCGACCAGAGGGTCGTCCGCGGACCTGGGGGTCCGCCCCACCACGGGCAAGTACCCTAAAATGAAAAGTTCGCATGCAGTCTTATACTCGGGTAGCTTCGCATCTCAGCGAAGAAGAAGTCCGGCGCGGCGTGGAAGAGCTGTCGCCATGGTTTTATTCGTTCGATCTGGGCGACGGATTGCGCACGGTTTCGGCCGTGCCGCCGCAGGTGGAAGGCATCTTCGCCACACGCCAGGAAATGATGGAGCGTGTCGTTCGCGCGCACTTTGGCGAGCGGCTCGGCGACGTCGATTGCCTGGACATCGGATGTCATGAAGGCTTCTACTCGCTGGCCCTGGCGCGGATGGGCGTGCGGAGCGTGACCGGCCTGGAACCACGCGCGGAGAGCCTGCGCCGGGCCGAGTTCATCCTCGCCGCCACCGGCGTGCCGAATCTGAAGTTCCGCCAAGGACAGGTGGAGACGCTCGCCACGGAACATAGGGTCTACCCGCTGACGCTCTTTCTGGGCGTCTTGTACCACGTGATGGACCCAATGCTCTGCGTGCGCAACGTCAGCGCCGCCACGGGCGAGCTCTGCGTGATCGAGACACAGGTGGTCGACGAAGTGGAAGGCATCACGGAATGGGGTTCTCGCGAGTGGACGAGGCCCTACCAGGGCATCATCGCCCTGATCGACGAGAGCGGCGAATTCAAGGACGGCAATCGCGAGACGGGCGTCACGCCGCTGGTGAGTTGTCCGTCGCCGCGAGCGCTTGAAGCAATGCTGCGCCACGCCGGGTTCCGCAAGGTCGAATTCATTCGCCCTGCCGCTGGAGCCTACGAACAGCATGCGCGGGGCAAGCGCGTCGTCGTCGCGGCCTGGAAGTAAACATGCCCAACGAATTTGAAACCGCATACAACGCGCGGCGGCAGGCGTTTCTGCAACATGTCGAGGCCGAGGGGCTGCCCACCGAATTGCAGCGTTACTACTGGTATCACGCCATCGACCTGGGCGACGGGTTCGTGACGCCAGGCATCTTCGACTACCGCTCGGAGTGGGAGCAGTTTGCATTGCCGGAATCGTTCGACGGCGCGAGTGTGCTGGACGCAGGCCCGGCGACAGGTTTCTTTTCCTTCGAGTGTGCACGCAGAGGCGCGCGCGTCAGTTGCATTGAACTCCCTTCCCTGCGCGGGCTGGACCGCTTTCCCGGGCAGACCGTCGAACAGTCGCTGCTCAAAATCGAGCGCATGATGTTTGCTGGCGATTCGACTGGGACGCATTCGGAAGAGGAGCTTTACCGGCTCTTGCTCGAAGGGCCGTACCGTTTCTGCGAGCAGCGGCTCGGGGTCGAGGTAGACCGGCATTATCTGAACGTCTACGACGTTTCGCCCGACGCGCTGGGCTGCGGCGATGGCTTCGACTGGGTGCTCGCGGGCGACATCTTCGTACATACGCTTTACCCGCTGAAGGCTCTGGCCGCGCTCGCTTCGGTGTGCCGCGGGACGCTGGCGATTGTGGAGCGGATTCCCGGCGCCTCCAGCGATGTTCCGGCGATGCTCTATACCGGCGGCTCCGTTCCCGCGGAGGACGAAGTGAACTGGTGGCAACCCAACCGCGCGTGCCTGGAGCAGTTGCTGCGTAAGCTCGGTTTTCGAGAGGTGCGCGAGGCCGGCCATCATACCGCGATCGTGCAGTCGTCGGGTTTCTCCGTTGAGCGGACGGTGCTCCATGCGATTCGGTGATCCCCTGGAAAGTCGTACCCATGCCTGTTGATCCCACGGACCTGCTGCTTCGAGTTCAGGGCGTCTCTAAGGCCTACCCGATCGACGTAAAGCCGTCAGCGCGCCTGCGCTCGCTGCTGCCGAAGAGGTTTCAGGGCGAACCGAAGCTCTTCTGGGCACTGCGCGATGTCTCCTTCGAACTGGAGCGCGGGGAATCATTGGGCATTGTCGGGCCGAACGGTTCAGGCAAGAGTACCTTGCTGCAAATCGCGGCGGGCATTCTGCGACCCACGCTAGGCACAGTGGAGTTGAACGGCCGGCTTGCCGGACTGCTCGAACTCGGCTCCGGCTTCAACCCGGAATTCACAGGACGCCAGAACGTCCAGCTATCCACGTCTCTGCACGGGCTCAGTTCCAAGGAGACAGCCGAACGCTTCGACGAGATCGCCGGGTTCGCCGATATTGGCGACTTCCTCGACCAGCCGGTGAAGACCTATTCGAGCGGCATGTTGATGCGGCTCGCGTTCTCGGTCTCAATCCACGTCGATGCGGACGTCCTGCTGGTGGACGAGGCGCTGGCGGTCGGGGATATCGCATTCCGGCAGCGCTGCATGCGGCGTGTCCACCAGATGCGCGATCGCGGGTTAAGCATCCTGTTTGTGTCTCACTCGTCCGAAGATGTGAAGGCGATTTGCGGTCGCTGCCTGTGGCTCGAAGAGGGCGCACCCAAGATGATGGGGCAGGCCGACCACGTAGTGGGCGAGTATCTGGCCAGCATGGCTGTGCGGGACGCGGCATCGCTCGCCGGCGAGTGGGAGAGCCAGCCCGATCGCGCGCCTTTCATCGCACCCCAACTCGCTCCTCCGCTCGACTTCGCCGGCCACCGCTTCGGCGACGAGCGGGCCAGAATCAGTGGCGCGGCATTCGTATTACCAGAAACGCCCGCGAACATCCCGGCGCATGAGACGGTGTTCCAGGCCGGCGGCAGCATCGTACTGCGTTTCAGTTTTGTGTTGAACCGTCCCGTGCCGCTTCCCATCGCAGGCTTCCTGGTGCGCGACGCGCAAGGAGTCAGTCTCTTCAGCACGAACACGACGCGAGAAGGATACCTGCTGCCGCCGCTCATCGCCGGGGATCACATCACAGTCGAATTCCTGTGGACGCTGCCGCGCCTCGCCCCTGGTGGCTATGGTGTAACGCTGGCGGTCAGCGACGGGACGCTGGAGAAATTCGTGGTCTGCGATTACACCGAGGACATACTCTCGTTCAGCGTGCCACCGGGCGACGAGCCGGATTTCGGCTGGCTTGGCCTGGATTGTGAAGTCACTGTCAATTCGTCGCAGCCTCAAGAGTAAGAGTGGCTGTGGCGTCCCACATTCCTTGCTGAAACAGCCCTATCCCGCACGTAGGAGCGCGGCCCCGGGCCTGCGGGCGCGGAGAATCGCTAGAACCTCCGCGAGATTCCCCAGCGGCTTTCCACGAAACGGTGCTCGATACCACCGCTCCCGGACGGTTGCGGCTCCGAGAGGCGCGACCGTGAGCGAGCGGTGGTATGCTATGTTCGCGAATGGACCTGAGCGCGTCGGCGTGATGAGAGAAAGAAGGACATGAACTATGTGGAAACCGTCGATTCTGCTGTTCTGCGCCGCGGCGCTGCTGGCTGAACCCGTGAAGGTGGACTGGAGCAAAATTGTCATCGTATCGAAGACGACGCCCACGCTACAGGTCGTGGTGAACCCTCCGCTTCGCCCGGGCTCGAAGATCCACGACCGTACTTATGAAGAATTGAGAAAGCTCGGCGCCGACTACGTGCGATACGTTCCGTGGCTGCCGTACCCCAAACTCGCCGTGGCTGAACTCGAACCGCCCGCCAACGGCAAAACGAGTTGGGATTTTTCACTCATCGATCCGATGACTATCGATTTCCTGAAGGCGACCGAAGGCCATCCCGTCATGCTGAACTTCAGCACCATCCCACAGTGGATGTTCAAGACCGCAAAGCCTGTGCCCTACCCCGCCGATCCCGACCAGCCTGTCTGGAACTACACGCAAGGCACCGAGTTGCGCGATCCTTCGTTGAAGGAGCTCGCCGATTACTACGTCCGGCTCGTCTCCTGGTACACGAAGGGTGGTTTCATCGACGAATTCGGTAAGGAGCACAAGTCAGGCCACCATTTCAAGATCGCCTACTGGGAAATCTTCAACGAGATTGAAGGCGAGCACGACACCACGCCCCAGCAGTACACGGCGCGCTACGATGCAATCGCGGGAGCACTGCACAAGCTCGACCCGCAAATGAAGTTCGTCGCTCTCGCGCTGATGTCCCCGAGCCAGGGAGCGCACTTTTTCGAGTATTTCCTCAACCCGAAGAATCACAAGCCCGGCGTCCCGCTGGATATGATCAGCTATCACTTCTACGCCGTGCCGCAACCCGACGAGACGATGGATATCCAGCAGCATACCTATTTCGCACAGGCTGACGGCTTCGTGAATTCCGTGGGATTCATCGAGTCCATTCGCAAGCGGCTGTCGCCATCCACGCGCACGGACGTGAACGAAACCGGCTCGATCTCCGCCGAAGACCTCGCCCAAGGCGAGCCGGGTTTCGTCTTCAAACCCATTCCCAACGCTTACTGGAATCTCTCCGGCGCCGCCTACGCCTACGTCTTCGCCAAGCTCGCCGCGATGGGCATCGACATCGTCGGCGAGAGCCAACTGGTCGGGTATCCGACTCAATTCCCCAGCGTGAGCATGGTGGATTGGGAGAGCGGCGCTCCGAACGCGCGCTTCCGCGTGTTGGAACTGCTCAAGAACAGCACCGCCCCCGGCGACAAACTGGTGGCCACGGGCAACGCTCCGCAATTCGTACACGCGCAGGGCTTTGTGGCGCATGACGGTAAACACAAGCTCCTGCTGATCAGCAAACGCGATCGGGAGATCGTGGTTCCGCTTGCGGCCTCGGCAGGTGGGACCGCCGTTGTCGTCGACCAATCGACCAAGGGCGATCCGGCACGAGTGGAAACGCTGAGTGGCGACTCGTTCCGTTTGCCAGGCTACGGCGTGGCGGTCATCACCTGGCCCTGATCCAAGGACCCACACCTCCGAACTGAGCGGTGACCGTCAGAGAGCGGTGGCTTTCGAAGCCCTCTGCCAATCTGCTTTTCAGACGAGAACAGCGAGACCTTGATACCAAAGCTCCCTGACGGCCGCGGCTCCGTCTGGCCCTGGGACGCATACCGCCGCCAGCGGCCGTCGCGCTTCTGGCACAGGCTCTCCGCTTGATAAAATTGCACTACTCTATGTCACGCAACTTCAAAGACCTTTCAGAACAAGAGATTGTCGCGCTTGCCATTTCACTCGAAGAGGAGGACGAGCGCATTTACGCGGACTTCGCGAACGGGCTGAGCGAAACGTATCCGGCCACGGCCCAGGTCTTCGAGGCCATGCGCGACGAGGAGGCCAATCACCGCCGCCGTTTGATCGAAATCCATCGCGCGAAATTTGGCGAGCACATCCCGCTGATCCGCCGCCAGGACGTGAAGGGCTTCGTTCAGCGCAAGCCGGTCTGGCTCATCCGTCCGCTCGGCATCAACACCGTCCGCAAACAGACGGAGCTGATGGAGTTGGAGACGCGCCGCTTCTACGAGCGCGCCATGCAGCACGTCACCGACGCGAGTATCCGCAAGCTGCTCGGCGACCTGGCCGAAATAGAACGGCAACATTCGGCGACCGCCGAATCGCTGGAGCATAATTACCTGACCACCGACGCGCGGCACGAGGAAGACGCCACCAACCGGCGGCTCTTTGTCATGCAAGTCGTCCAGCCGGGCCTGGCAGGCTTGATGGATGGTTCGGTCTCCACGCTGGCGCCGGTCTTCGCGGCCGCGTTTGCGACGCACAGTAGCAAGGACGCATTGCTGGTCGGGTTGGCGGCTTCGGTCGGCGCAGGCATCTCGATGGGTTTCGCCGAGGCCCTCTCCGACGATGGCTCGCTCACCGGGCGCGGCCACCCGTGGGCACGCGGTCTGGTTTGCGGGTTGATGACCACGGCGGGCGGTATCGGCCACACGCTGCCTTATCTCATTCCCGACTTCAAGATCGCGACCGGCGCGGCTGTGGGCATTGTCGCGGTCGAGCTTGCCATCATCAGCTGGATCCGCCACAGGTACATGGACACGCCCATCGTCTCGGCCACGCTGCAAGTAGTGCTGGGCGGCGTTCTCGTCTTTCTGACGGGCATCCTGATCGGCAACTCTTGACACTCGTCGTCTATCAGAATCGCGAAGCGCACGAGGCTCCTTGTGTGGCGCGGCTCTCCAGGCCCCGCACACAAAACCCGCTGCCCAGCAAGTAGTATTTACGGCCTGGCGTCATATCCTCGACGGCAATGCATGCTGGACACCGCTTGGCCGCGAATTCGAATGAGCCGCGCAAAACGATATACTGCCCTTCTAAGGAGATTTCTGAATTGTCCTCAATGACACGACGATCTTTCTATGTCGGCGCGGCTGCTGCCCTTTCCGCAACGCGCGTCTTTGGCGCCAATGACCGTATCCAGGTTGGAATTGTCGGGCTAGGCGGACGCGGCAGCGACCATCAGGCATCGTACATGCGCATTCCGGACGCTCACGTGGCCGGTCTGTGCGACGTGAACCAGGCTGCGCGAGAGCGGGCGCAGGCGCGCATCGTCAAAGCCGGCGGAGCGAAGGCGCGCGAGTTTAGCGACATGCGGGAGATGTTCGCGAGCCAGAGCATCGACGCCGTCTCGATCGCGACCCCCAACCACTGGCATGCGCTGGCTACGATCTGGGCTTGCGAGGCGGGCAAGGACGTCTACGTCGAAAAGCCGGCCAGCCACAATATCCACGAGGGCTTCCGCATGGTGGAGGTCGCGCGCAAGACACAGCGCATGGTGCAGGTCGGCATGCAGAGCCGCAGCACGCCGCTCAAGATTCGCGCGATCGAGCTCGTGCAGGGCGGCGTCATCGGCAAGCTCTACGCGGCCAAGGGGCTATGCTTCAAACGGCGCAAGTCCATCGGCAAGGCGCCCATCGAAGCCGTGCCGCCCGGCTTGGACTGGAGCATGTTCCTCGGTCCCGCGCAGATGAAGGAGTACTCCAAGACTCGTTTCGCCTACAACTGGCACTGGTTCTGGGATACCGGTAACGGCGACATCGGAAACCAGGGCGTGCACGAAATGGACGTCGCCCGCTGGGCGTTCGGCGATATGGGCTTCCCGCAGACGGCCGTGGCAACCGGCGGGAAGTTCGTTTACGACGACGATCAGGAGACGCCCAACACGCAGCTTGCGAGCTTGGGCTTCGGAGATCGCGAGATCACCTTCGAGGTGCGCGGTCTGCTGACGGGACCAGAGGCCGGATTGCCCGTCAAGAACGGCAACACGGTAGGCGATATCTTCTTCGGCAGCGAAGGCTGGATGTGGGTGGATTATGGCGGCTTCCAGGTCTACAAGGGCGAGTCCAGCGAAAAGACCATGGATCAAAAGGGCGGCGAGGACGAAGACGGAACCGTCCTGCACATGAAGAACTTCCTCTCCGCGTGCCGCAGCCGCAATGTGAAAGAACTCCATGCCGATGTGGAGATCGGGGCAACCTCCGCCGCCTTCTGCCATCTGGCGAACATCAGCTACCGGACCGGGCGGCTCCTGCGCTGGGACGACGCTTCGAAGCACTTCGTGAACGATGCCAGGGCCGACGAGTTGCTCACGCGCAACTACCGCGCGCCCTATGTGGTCTGATTCGAGATCCTCTGCAGCCTGGTTGCGTGGCGCACGTATTCAGAGTGCGCCACGGGGGTGAGACCGTCCAAGCGGGGGAGGGCCGGCAAGCCGGAAAGCCCTTTCGTTCTTGTAGCTATTGCCCCCGTCTGCTACTCCCGCGTCCTGGCGTGCGGCGACTTGCTCTCCAACTTCAACCGCAACCAGACTGGAAGACGGCGTCCGATGGCGACAACCAGCTTATAACGCCAGCCGGGAATGACGATCAGCTTGCGCCTGCCGAGCGCCTTCAGAGACTCTTCGACCACGAATTCGGCAGGCATCCAGAGTTGCTTGGGGATCCGGTTCCGGTCGCCCCCCATCACGTCGTGGAACTCGGTATAAGTGAAGCCCGGGCAGAGTGCCTGAACGTTCACCGGTGAACCCAGACTGTCCAGTTCGACGCGCAATCCCTCGCTGAAATCGATCATCCAGCCCTTTGTGGCGCAGTATGAGACCGAGCCAGCGCTGCGAAAGAAGCCGGCCACGCTGGCGACATTGATGATTGCGCCGGCGCCGCTCTCGATCATCGCCGGCAGCACCGCGCGCGAAAGGCGCAAGGGCGCCATCACGTGCAGCTTGTGCATCTCCACTTGCCGGGCGTAATCGGTAGCGTGAAACAGCCCCTTCGTTCCAAACCCGGCGTTGTTGACGAGCAAGTCGACGGCCCCCTCGGCCTCCAGGCGCTTGGCGAAATCCTCGAGTTGGACGTCGTCCGCCAGATCGGCGCAAAACGGCTCGACGCGGACGTGGTGCGCCCGCTCCAGGTCCAATTGCAGTTGTTCCAGCCGCTCCATGCGGCGCGCGGCCAGCAGCAGGTTGTAACCGCGCGCGGCGAGCTTGCGAGCGAATACCGCGCCTAGACCGCTGGATGCGCCGGTAATTACGGCCAGAGGAGCTTCATTGGACGTCGCAGTATTAGACATAGGTGAATGGGGACCTCGCTGGTCTCCTATCGTAGCGATGCAGTGCGTGGAACACTACTCCAAGTTTGCTATGGCCGCCTGAGAACTGTTTAGTTGGGTTGGTGTTTGAGGCAGTGCATGGAAAGCACCTTGCTCCGGGGAGCCAGGAGGACGGCCACCCCATGCTGAAGGGGTGTTGGAGGCGGCGGGAGTCCAGGAGTGCGCCGGCCCCGACCCAGGCTGCGTGGCAAGCGTGCGTCGATGGCGATTGGCTCGGACTGGGCCGGAGCTCGTCAAAATCGGCTCCGCGTTTCGCTACAGGCGTGGAGGCTCGGAAAAGTGAGCAATTTTGAACAGACCCCGTGATGTTGCCTTGCTAGTTTCAGTCAGGTGCGCACGCCGACGCACCCCGCATGGGCGTGATGGCCCAACTACTCCTCCTACCATTGGGCCGGAGCACGCCCATGCTGAGGGCTCAACACCTTGATGGGGTGGATCAATCAATGAGTTCAGAGACTCCTGACAGACAGTCCGATGACGGGACGGAGCAGATTCCCGATGTTCCGGAACCCAAGTCCTCGGAAGCGTGGCATCCCGTCTACCTTGTAACTGATGAGGAAATCCCCGACCAAAAACTAGACTGAGGCCGGGCAAGTACTCGAACGCAACATCACGGACCTACCGCCAATCACGCGTTCACGGGCGCCCAGGATCACAGTTGAGGCGTCAGCACGCCCGGGCTCCACGTCACACTCATTGAGGCGATGGCGAACAGTGCTTGATCTGCCCAACAAACCACTCAATTGCAACGCTTCCCATCAGGCATTCACGGCGTCCACTGCTGCCCGCAACGGTTCGCAAGGAAGAGCAACGCACTGGCAACCCTGGAGAACCTGCCTTCCCATGTAATGCTGGTGGACCTGGAGCTTGGAGATAAGCGGCTCTTCGCACTTCCAGCACCGCTGGCGCGATTCTTCGAATTCTCGATGATGCCCGTGGGCAACGGGCACGCCTCGGCACTCCGAGGCATCGGCAGCCCCGAGCGAATTCAACCACCCGGCTACTTGTGACGGCGCACCTTGAGCCAATTTGCGGTTTTCGCGCCAACGGCTTTAGGGCACGCTGCGGAATTCCTCCGCACACTTAGCTGGTATTGGAATTGCGAGGTCACGCTGAGCATTTCCGCGCCCTCCCCGGGTGCATGTAGTTTGTCCGCGCAAGGAGACCTCACGCCGGCCCCTGATTCAGTGCAAGACTGGGCCGGCGACGCCGCCCCCGGCAGCGTCCAGAATCTCAACGCTTGAGATCGTCTTCATGGACTCGTGGTCGGCAAAGGTCCACACGACGCGCTTGTCCCGCGTGACTTCAATCAGGTGGGGGGCCCTGCCGAACTGGCCGTGTCCCAGCCAGTTACTCATCACCGTATTGCCGTTGGGCAGCCGGTGCAGACCCGCCATGAACTTCAGGCTGATGCCGGGCAACTCGTCGCCCTGAACCTCCCAGACAGTTCGCCCATCCGGAGTAACCTCGAACACACGAGCCGTGGCGCCGCCCCTGTCCGCGCTGGCGATCAGCGTGTTGCCGTCCGGCAGGCGCACTGCGCTGTGCGGCCCGCCCGGCGCCGCGACCTGCCAGACGACCTTCCCGTCCGGATCGTACTCGCGTACCACCTGGTCTCCGTAGTGAGCGACGAGGTAGTTGCCATTGGCCAGCCGGCGGGCATTGCGCATGTAGGCCGACCCACCATCCTGGCCCTCCGGCAGCAGTCGGACCTGTCGTACGATCCGGCCCGCCGGATTCAATTCCAGAAGACGGCCAGTATTTGATTCGCCGATGAATGTGTTGCCATTGGGAAGCCGCTGGCAGGCGTAGATCTCACTCGCGGATTCGTAAGAGAACACCACCTTACGATCGCGGGTTACTTCCTTGACTCCGTGTCCCGTGTTGAACAGCAAGTTGCCATTGGGAAGCACCCAGATATCGTTCGCGTTGGGAGCATCGTAGGACCATTCCACTTTTCCAGCGGCGTTCACCAGGAACACTTTGCCTTGCGAGTAGTCGGTACAGGCGAATCGATGGCCCGCCGCGGCCACCGCGCTACCCAGGAGAATCAACGCACAGAGCAGCTTCATGACGGCGAAAAATGGACAACGGCGGCGTTCGTCGCGGACAAAGCACTCCGCCGGTTATAGCCTCCGGCTCAGTCTACTGCTTGCTTGCAGCCCGCAAATCACCGCCCCCTAGCACAGCCCAGATGCCGGAGTCACCCCGACAACTGGGCCATTGCCGCAGGGCCCTGGGAAGGGCGTCAATCTTTTACGGAAGCCCTATTCAACGTCAGCCAGCGCCGATCGCGCGCCCACGTTATCGGGACTTGCCTCCAAGGCCTCTTTCAACTCCTTCTTGGCATTCGGTCTATCGTTCAAACCGAGGTAGCCGAGGCCAGCGGCATAGTGCGCCGTTGCCAGAGTGGTTCGCTGAGCGCTGAGCGCGTCCGGCGACGCATTGAGATCCAGTTTCGCCGGACCCTGCTGGAGAGCATGGTTGGCCGTATCCACGAGACTGCGAAGCATCGCGGTCGCTTGTTCCGTCTGCCCGAGTTGCCGAAGCGAAAGCGCTTGATAGTAAGACTGAATGTCGCGCGGTGAGAGCCCGCCGGAACTCGGACGCCTCGAGCGCCGCGGCTCCAGCTTTGCGCCAGCCGACTTCTGCCAGTACGCCTTGGCTTGCGCCTGGTCGCCCTGTGCGGAATATGCCGCGCCAATCCAGTAGTTCACCTCCGGCGCGCGAATCTCTACCGCAACTCCTTCCGAGGGCAGATTCGACGGGATCACGAGCGCGGCTTCAAAGTCCGCCAAAGCCTCTTTGGGATGCTTGCCGGCAAGTTGCTTGCGGCCTCGCAGAATGTGGGCGTCGGTCCACATCTCGGCCACGTTGATGTTCTCGCCTTCCGCGACCGCGAACTCGCGGCTGTTCAGGAGTCGGATGGCCTCATCCGATTTGCCCAACGCAACCAGCAATCCGGCCTCCCGCGCCAGCGAGCCATCGCCCTGTCCGACGACCTTCTGGTTCTTCTCGAGCACGGCCAGGCGCTTGTCGGGAGTGACCCCATTCGCCTCATAAAACTCGTCCAATTCCGTGAAATGCCGGGAATAACGATCCCCGGCGGACACGGCCTGTTCCAGTTGCGCAATCGCTTTTTCGAGCGAAGGTCCGGACTTCCGGTATCCATAGGCAATCGCCAGATTACGATGAGCAATGGCTAAGGAAGGATCGATCGCGATCGAAGCTTCCCACATCTTTGCTGCCTCGGCGGGCTGCCCGTCGAACAGCAGAGTACCCAGGTAATATGGCGCGCGCGCGTCCTTCGGGTTGGCTTTCATCGCCGCCCGCAGCACGTCGGCCGCCTCGTACTGGAACGGGAAGACGTATTCAGGAGGCATCTTCTGCGCCAGCGCGAAGTACTCGGCAGCCTTCTCCGGCTGCTGCAGTTTTTCCGCGAAGTAGCCGAGGTAGTAGTACACCAGCGGCTGGATCTTGTCTTTGTCCGGCGCTTCCGCGACGGACTGCTGGAGAACGTCAATGCCATCCTGCCACAAGCCGGCGTTCAGATACTCGGCGGCCGTCTCCGTTGCGGTGGCGGGATGAGTGTTCATCGTGGCGGTGAGTGTGCTTCGCACTGCGGAGTCTTTTGACGCCAACCAGCGCTCAGCCATCGAGCGAACGTCCAACGGATCCGACCTGCGATGCGCGGTCGCAAGCACCGTTAGCGCCTCCTCGGAGCGGCCCAGATGCCGCAACAAGGCGGCCTTCAGATTCAGCGCCCGAATGTTCAACGCGTTATTGTCGATTGCGCGGTCCACGAAATCCAGGGCGGCGGCGAAGTCCCCGCGCTGGGTCGCGATCTCGGCCACGCCGTAATATCCGGCGGCGCGCCAGGACAGGTTCCAGGTGGCGTTGTACAGATACTTATACGCCTCGTCGAACTTCCCTTCCGCCTTCAAGGTGAGCCCCAGATAGTAGATCGGCTCGGCGTCCTTGGGCGTGGTGTAGTTATGCTCCAGCCGTTCCAGCGCCTTGCGGAAGAGCTGTTCGGCTTCGGCGAAGCGCTCCTTCCTGAAGTAGTTGATGCCCAGGACGGTGTTCACGCGCGCGTCGCCGGGATCGCGCCGCAGCGCTTCCTCCCAATACGGCTCGGACTTGATGGAGGGATCGTGGAACTGCTCGGCGCGAAGCCCGATCAGATACAGTTCCTCCACCGTCTTCACCTGTGCCGGAGGCAGCGGAGAGGTCACCGGTTTGGGCATGGGTTCCGGCGTCAGACGGATCGGAGAATACGAAACGAGCTCTTTGCCATCGGCCGAAATCGAGGCGACCAGATCGTGCTGATCGATGCCGGCGGGGACGGTGACCTTCTTGGAGTAAGGCTTGCCCGGGTCGATGGCGATCGTCTCTTCCAGCAGCACCTTCGAGCCCGCCACGAGCCGGACGATGGCCGCGGCGTGCGCCGAGGTCGTATTGAATCCGAAAGTCGCCGTGCCGTTCTTATCCACATCCAGGTTCACGGCCGCATCGAGATTCGCTTTCTTCACCCCGCCGATGTCGCGGAACGGGTACCAATTCATGGAAAAGGACTTCTCGTCGAAGGGCTGGAGCCAACTGTAATCTGGCTGATTGTCGGAGTAGGCGCCGACCATGAGTTCGTCGTACGGGCCATCCGAGTCGGTGAGAATGCGATCCCACATACGGCCGCGCGGTCCGTCGCCCCAGGTCCAGACCTTCTTGCCGGGCACGATGTTGTGATCGGCGACGGCCATGGTTCCGGCCTCTTTGCCGTGGTCATAGCCCGCAAAGAAATCGTCGGCGTAGTTCCACGCAAAAATCGAATTCGCCTGGACTTGGTTTTTGTACCAACTCACGTCCACGCCCTTCGTGAAATCCGCGCCCGCATAAATCGAGTTGGCGATCGGCCATTTCACAAACTCGCGCTTCCCATGAAACGTTCCGTACTGCGTGCTGGGCGGGAAGATGACCTGATAATCCTCGTTGACGTGCACCGCCACGTTGGCGAAGCAGAGCATCGAGTTCACGACCGGGGTTCGATTCAGGATCCGCACACGCGCCTCGATGTACGATTTGCCCGGCCGCAGCGTATAGCCGACAGCCCAGCGCATGCGCTGGCGGACTTCCAGTTCGCCGACCCAGACCGTCTTGCTGCCATCGGCGTTCTCCTCGATGCTGTACTGCACCGGGAGAAACGTGGAGGCGCGGTGATGGTGCGGAATGTTCCATTCGATGCCACCGGAAATCCAGGCGCCGATCAACCCGATCAGTGCGGGCTTGATCACGTGCTGGCGGTAAATGAAGTTATAGCCATTGGTCTTGTCGACGCCTTCGAAAAGGCGGCCGCCGATCTCCGGAAGGACGCCGACGCGGATGTACTCGTTTTCGAGGTAGACGATCTTGTAAGTCTTGTCGACCTTCTGGTGGGTCAGGTTGTCGTAAAGCGGATACGGGTAGACAATTCCCTGCGCACCCTGAGAGCTTCGTCCCAAATCGAAGATCGGATTCGGCTCCGGGTCGCCCGCGACGTAGGTCGGGATGACCGTGTTCTCCTCCCACGCCTTGACGGACGACGCATCAGCGGCGTGGATCAGGGGAGAGACTCCAGCGAGCAACGCGAAGCCGGCCGTCAAACAAAACCAATTGCGCAATGTACGGATCATGGCACTCCATTCCCATCAAAATCATATACCGACAGGGCGTGCCACGGGGGGAGTCGCCGCAAGAAACTTGAAACTCGTCATCCCACGACCGGGCTCAAGGGATAACAACCAACTGCAGTACTTGCGGCAGTCGCCTCGCCGCGCGCACGCTCCAAGGAAAGCGCACGGACTGGATCAGCGCTTGGTTGCCTTCGTTGCTTGCGGCGGCTTCCTGACCGGTTCTTTGGCCGCTTTTGCGGCCTTTTTCGCCTTGCGCTTCAGATCCCCCAGCGGGTCCGCCGGCTGGTAGCCAAGCTCTTGCGAAAGGACTTCCACCAGGCGGCTCAACACCTTCACCCGCGCATGGTACTTGTCGTTGCCTTCCACCGCACACCATGGAACCGTGCGCGTGCTGGTTCGCACCAGCATCTCCTCGACGGCCTCCTCGTAGAGTCCCCACTTGTCGCGATTGCGCCAATCTTCGTCGGTGAGCTTCCACTCTTTGTACCCGATCTTCTGGCGCTCCTCGAACCGCCGGAGTTGCTCCTCGCGCGAAATATGAATCCAGAACTTCGCGACAATCGCCCCGAAATCGCGCAACTGGCGCTCAAAAGAGTTGATCTCTTTGTAAGCTCGCTTCCACTCTTCTTCCTTGGCAAAGCCTTCGACGCGCTCGACCAGCACACGCCCGTACCAGGAACGATCGAAGATGGCAATCTGTCCGCGCTCGGGCAAGCGGCGCCAGAAGCGGTAGAGGTAGTGGCGTGTCTTGTCCTCGCCCTGCGGCGCGCTGATCGGGTAGACCACGTAGCCGCGGGGATCGAGCTTTTCGGTGATGCGCTTGATCGCTCCGCCCTTCCCCGCCGCGTCCCAGCCTTCGAAGACAAGCACCACGGGACGTTTGCGCTGATACACCTGATAGCCCAGATCGCGAAGCTGGATCTGCCTGCGAGTCAATTCGCGTACGTAGGAGTCGCGGTCCAACGCCAGGGAGAGATCGACCGTTTCGAGCATCAGAGTCCACCTCCGCTCAGCGTTTCCATCGCCGCCCGCAGATCGGCATCCTTCCCATTGGCTTCGGAAAACTTCTTCGGCACCGGCGCTTTGGCGCCCAGCCGTTTCTCCATCGCGCCGATGAGCGTGTCGATCACTTTCCTGCGCGCGTGCCACTTGGAGGTCGCCTCCACGATAGTCCACGGGGCGTACTCGGACTCGGTCAACTCCAACATCTCCTCGATCGCGACGACGTACTCGTCGTATTTCTTGTGCCGCGCCCAGTCGTCCTCCGAGACGCGCCAGGATTCGAGCGGGTCGGCCTCGATAGCGCGGAAGCGTTTCTTCTGCTCTTTCTTGCTGATGTGCAGGAAGAACTTGAGGATCGTCGTTCCGTCGTCGGCCAGCATTCGTTCGAATTCCACAATGTCTCGAAAAGCATCACGCCAGACCTTTTCGGAAACCGTGCCTTCCACGCGCTCTCCCAGCACGCGCCCGTACCAACTCCGGTCGAAGATCACCATCTCACCCCGGTTCGGCGCCTTCAGCCAGAAGCGCCACAGCCAGGGACGCTGCTGCTCATAGGTGCGCGGAGGAGCAATCGGGTAGAGCTTGAAACCGCGCGCGTCGAGCCGCTGCGTGATGGTCGCAATCGTGGTTCCCTTGCCTGCGGCGTCCCACCCCTCAAAGACAACGATCGTGGAAGCGCCTTCGTCCCAGCAGGTTTTCTCCAGGTTGTACAGGTGGCGCTGCAAGCCTGGCAGGGTGCGCTTGTACTCTTCGCGGGAGAGAGTGACTCCCAGATTGATGTTCTCGAGCATCGCAGCCGGTGGCGTTCTCCTCAAGCAAATCATGTCACGTCCGACGCGAATCCGGGCGCCCATCGCTTTCGCGGACGCCCTCGTCCTCTTTCGTGGTGATATAGTGGCTAAGCCACCGGATCACCCGGACGCAGGAGAAGAAGGCGAACCATATGTCTCTCGACTACACCTATCTGGACATCGCAAAGATGATCGACCATTCGCTGCTGAACCCGTCGCTCACAGTGAACGAACTCGAAGCGGGATGCGCAGTCGCACGGCTTTACGATACGGCCAGCGTTTGCATCCTGCCCTATTACGCCGCGCGCTGCACCGAGTTGCTCGCCGGAAGCGATGTGCATTGCAGCACGACCATCGGATTCCCGCACGGCGGCCACACCACGGCCATCAAGCTCGCCGAAGCCGCACAGGCATTGAAGGACGGCGCGGTCGAGTTGGACATGGTGATCAACATCAGCAAGGCTCGCAGCGGCGATTGGAGCTACGTAGCCAAGGAGATCCGAGCACTTGCCGCGCTCACGCATGCCGGCGGCGCGAAGATCAAGGTCATCTTCGAAAACGCCTATCACGATGACGCGGCCAAGATCCGGCTGTGCGAGATCTGCGGCGAGATCGGAGTGGATTGGGTCAAGACTTCCACGGGCTACGCACCTACTGGCGCGACCATGGACGACCTGAAACTGATGCGCGCGCATTCGCCCGCGGGCGTGCAAGTGAAGGCCGCCGGCGGCATTCGCGATCTGGATGCTCTTCTCGCGGTGCGAGCCATCGGTGTGACGCGCGCTGGCGCCACGCGCACCATCACGATGATGGAAGACGGCCGCAAGCGTCTCGGTCTCGAACCCCTGACGCTCGCCACGCCAGCGGCGCACTGATGAACCCATCGCGGATGGTGCGGCAGAACGTGGTCTCGAAACCGCTGATCAAGGAGCCGCTCTACCAGCAACTGCATGAAGCTTTGCGCGAGTTGCTTCGCTCCGGGGACTTCGCCCACGGCGACCGGTTCCTCACCGAACGGCAGATATCCGAGCGCTTCGCGGTGAGCCGCCCCACGGCGAACAAGGTACTCGCAGGCCTGGTTTCCGAAGGCGTGCTCGAGTTCCGCAAAGGCGTCGGCACCTTCGTGCGCGGGACGCTGCTCGATTACGACATGCGCTCCCTCGTCAGTTTTACCCGCAAGGCGAAGCAGGCCGGGAAGCGGCCATCTACCAACGTGCTGGTTTTCCAGAAGGTCGTGGGCGCGAGCCTGCCGCCCGAGATTCTGGCGGCGCTGAAACTCGCCGACGGCGACCCGGTGTTCTACATGGAACGTCTGCGGCTGGCGGACTGCGTCCCCGTCATCCATGAACGAAGATGGGTTCCCGCCGCGTTGTGCCCGTCCCTGACGCGACGCGACCTGCGCGGATCGATTTACACCTTCTGGACGGAACGCCTCGGCCTCGCCATAGCCGGCGCCGATCAGTTGATCCGCGCCGTCAACATCCGTGCGCCGCAGTCGGCTCTGCTCGGGGTTCGCTCCGGCATGGCCGGTTTTCTGCTGATCGCCACCGGATGCCTCGCTGACGGGCGGCCGCTCTGGTCGGAGCGAACGACCTACCGCGGTGACGTCTACGAGTTCCACCTCCAGCGGCCGGCCTCGGGCCGTCTTCGAATCCTGTGATTTCGCAAGCGCCGAAACCGCTGGCTGGAACCTACATCCTGGTCTGTCAGGCCAGGCGGGCGGGGTTCGTCTCCGCTGGAGGGCTCGGGCGCCTCAGCGTTCCGCAGGGTTACTTCCTCTACGTGGGCAGTGCGCTCGGCCCCGGCGGCCTGCGAGCGCGCCTCGCGCATCACACGCGGCCGGCGCCAAAGCCGCACTGGCACATCGACTACTTGCGAACGGTGGCGCCTCTCCGGCGGATCTGGTTCTGCTACGGGCAGGAACGCCGCGAACACGACTGGGCCAGCGCGTTGCACCAATTGCGGGGAGCCTCAATTCCCTTCCCGGGATTCGGCTCCTCCGATTGCGGTTGCGCGGCGCACCTGTTCTTTTTTGAAAAGTGTCCCACGCAGAGCGCGTTCGATGCCGCCCTGCGCGAGTCCGGCCCGGATCGCCCGCGCATCTTTTGCTTCGACCCCGAAAGGCGAACTTACCGCTTGTAGACGACGCCGCCCTTCATGACGAAGGTGACGCGCTGCAAGGCGGTAATGTCCGCCAGCGGATCGCCTTCCACGGCGACGATGTCAGCCCAATACCCCGGCTTCAGCGCACCAGTTTGACCCTGCCATCCGAGCAGCTTTGCAGCGTTGATCGTGCCGGCCTGAATCGCAGCCAGCGGCTGCATGCCGTACTCGACCATCAACACGAATTCGCGCGCCTGAGTGCCGTGCGGAAACGGTCCGACGTCGGAGCCCATGGCGAACGGCACGCCTGCCGCGATCTGCTTCCGAAACTCGCGCGCGTGCAAAGCCAGCATCTGCTTCTGCCGTTCTGGCGACGGCGAGTGTTGCGCGAAATACTCGGAGATCGTGAACGTGGGGACAGCAAAGATGCCCTTTTCCCGCATGATCCGCATGGTCTCGTCGCTCAACACGTCCGCATGATCGATGGAGGCGACGCCGGCCCGCGCGGCATAGAGGGTGCCGGGTTCTCCGGTCGCGTGCACGGCGACGAAGCGGCCTACGCGCGCGGCCTCCTGAACCGCGGCCGTCAGTTCCGCTTCCGTGTATTGATAGGGCGTCACCAGCCGCCCGTTCACCACGGCATCTTTGCCCGTCTGGTAGATCTTGATGAAATCCGCGCCTTGTTTGAATTGCTCGCGAATGACGGTCACCAGTTCGGCGGCGTTATTGGCGGGAGTGGCGTTCGGCAGAACGTGCTGCTCAGGGTTATAGCCCACCGCGTCTTCGTGCCCGCCGAGGATATCAACGGCATTGCCGCTGACACGCAACCGGGGCCCGGGAATCCATCCCGCGTTGATCGCGTTGCGGACCGCGCTGTCGGCCGGTCCGGCGCCTTCCGTGCCCATGTCGCGCTCGGCAGTGAACCCGGCCAGCAGGTCGTCCCGGGCAGCCAGCATCGCTCGAATGGTGCGCTCGGCGACGGACTCCTGCACGGTCTGCAGATCCTCGGCGCCCGGATGGAGAAACAGGTGGACATGCGCGTCGATCAAGCCGGGCAGCAGCGTGCGGTTGCCAAGCTCGATCACCTCGGCCCCCGCGGGATGCCGCACCGCGCTCCCTACTTCGATAATCTGCCCGCCCTGGACCAGGACTTCACCCGGCGCCAGCATGCGTCCCGTCTCAACATCCATCACGCGCGCGGCGTGCATCACAGTCGGCACTGCCGCCTTGTCCTGCGACCAGGCAGCGGCGGAAACCACCAGAGTCAGGCAGGCCCCGAGCACAACGGAAAAGACGGAGTGAAGAGATCTGCGCATGGATCCATGATGCCAGGACTCTGCGGCAACAATCTGGAGGGAGATTCCGCGAATGGTAACCGGGCTGCGGTCTCGGACACTTGAGATAGCCAGTCACGGCCTCCCATGGCCTGGGGGCAATTGCCCCTCCGCCGAATGCTCGCCGTCGGAAGACATGGGTGGAATTTCCCACTATAATCAAGATACAAAGGTCCAATTGCCTTTAATATGCGTGACTTGACGCAGGGCTCTGACTTGGACCGCGAATTGCAGGCTGGTGAAAGAATCGAAAAGGATCCTATATGGCGACTTCCCCTTTGGCTAAGACGTACGAATCTCTGAAGACGCTCCCCGGCGACGACATCCGGCAGATTCTCTGGCGCTTCTCCGACCGCTTCGACCTCGCCATGCTGGTGCAGTCGGTGCGCGCGGTGGCGCGCGGTCCGGTGGCCCGCCTGGTAGCCGGTGGCGGACGCCTCACGCACGATTGGACGGAAGCCAAGAACGCCCTGCTGACCGAATTCGACAACTCGGGCATCACCTCCGCCTACATGGATCCGGAAGAAGGCGGGTATCTCGAAGGGCCCAAGAATCTCGCTTTGGCGCTGATCGCGTACGAACTGGCCTGGGTAGACGCCGGGGCGGCGACGGGCTCGCTGGCCGGCTGTCTCGCGCTGTCGCCCATCCATGAGCGTGGCACCAAGGAGCAGCGGGATCACTACATGGCCCTGGCGGCTCCAGCCCCGGGTAAGACTCCCTGGCGCGGCGCGTTCGCCCTGACCGAGCCGATTCCCTTCGTCGGCGTCGAGACCGGTATGCTGTCCGGCCGGATCCGCATCGTGGATTGGCCGGAAGGCGGCGAGCCGATTCTGGAGGTGAGCAAGCGCGGCCGGTTCATCACCAACATGGGCTTCGCAAACTTCGTCACCGCCGCGGTGGATTCCGACGACCCGCGCTTCCAGGGCTCCTGCATGGTGATCCTCGAAGAGGGGGATCCGGGCATTTTCGACCGCGGTACGCCAACCAAGAAACTCGTCCATCAGCTCTCGTCCACGTCCGATCCGGTGTTCCAGCTCCGCGTCCCGGCCTCGCGCATCGTGGGCGGATACAAGGTTGTGGACGGCAAGATCGTCCCCACTTACAACCACGGAGAGATCATCGAAGCCGTCTTCCGCCGTACGCGCGTCGGGGTCGGCATCATGACCTCGGCCAAGCTGCTCTCGGCCATCGAGCCGCTCATCCGCTACCACCGCGACCGCTTCCGCGGCTCCGGCTCCGTGCCTCCCGGCTCGCCGCGCTACGAGTTCGGACTGCAGATGAAAGAGGACGTCACGCACCGCCTGCTCGACATCTGGGCGACGGGCGAGGCGTCTGCGTCGCTCGGTTTCGAGGCGGCCCGGCTCTACGACCAGCTCGACCCGGTGGAGAAAGAAAAGGAAATAGTCCTCGCCGCGGCGGGGATCAAGGGCGGCATGGCCGCCATGAAGTTCCTGAAGAAGCGGATTCCCGAAGCGCTCGAATTCCTGGACCTGGAGTCCAAGGCGGGGTCGTTGCGCAACAAAGCCCGTTACCAGGCGCTCCAGGCCGACCCGGTTGTCCAATACGTCGTCATCGACGCTCAGGCCAATGTCTTCTGCCCGGCCTGCAAGCTTTGGAATACCGGCCACGGATCGCAGTTGATGCGTGAGGCGGTCAGCCTGATGGGCGGTTACGGCATCACGGAAGACTGCCCTGGATTCCTGGGCTACAAGTGGATGGACACGCAGCTCGAAGCCACCTACGAGGGGCCCGAGGCCGTGCAGCGCCGCCAGCTCAGCATCACGATGACGAACGAGGTTTTCCTGGCGCAGTTCCGCTCCTGGATCACCGGGATGCGGCGCCTGGCCTCGCATCAGCCGGCATCGGGCGCATGCACCATCGCCTCGGCCATGGATCTTTGGCTGTGGACGCTCGAGCACCTGCTGCACTCCGGAGACGCCGACGGCCAGAAGCTCTTTCACTCCAATCGCCAGGGCGTGACGTTCCCGATGGCCGACGCGCTGTGCTGGCTGCTGGCGTCACGCCAACAGATCCTCGACGTGCAGGTTCTGCGCGAACAGGGCCCGCTCAACCCGGCCGTCGCCGACGGGCTGGAGGGTACGCTCGCGTTCCTCAACGACCTGTGCCACCTGCAGGCCGCCCGCGCGGCGGGTGAAGTTTCGCGCATCTGTTCCACGCTGGTGTACGGCTACCTGCGGCATCCCGGCTGGGACGGCGGCTGCAACTCCTGCGTGCGGGAAGAGGAGATCTTCGCCATCGAGAGCATGGTGCCCGGAGCGTCCGGCTTCTGCTCGGATTTCGTGCGCGAAGACGGATCGCACGATGCGAAGGCGGGTCCTTGCGTGCAACCGCAAGGGCTCGGCGACTTCATCAAGCTGCGCACGAAACTCGACGGGTGCATGGCCGGCTCCATGCTGGCGCGCGACCGGGCCGCCGGGTCGATTCAAAAGGTCATGATCCCCGCGGCGCTCGACTATCCGCAGTGAGGCGGGCCGCGGACCGGCGGTCCGGGGCGTCTCTCGCCACGGGTCGCAAGACCACGATCCTCTTCGGGAGATGCCTCTGATGAACTACGAGCCGGAAGCTGAAAACATGGATGTAAAGCCGCTCGGCGCCCCGCTTGACGCCGATGTCGTCTGCGTGGGATTCGGTCCGGCCACCGCGGGATTCCTCACCACGCTGACCCAGCTTCTGCAGGATCCGGAGGCGGCTCACCCCATCGAGAGCCGCGCCATGGCCGGCATGCCTCCGCAGGTACTGTGCTACGAGCGCGCCGACGATATCGCTTTCGGCGTGTCGGGCGTGGTCACCCGCGGCCGGGCGATCAAGGCGACGTTTCCGGAACTGAATACCGCGGAGATCCCTCTCGCCACGCACGTTAAGAGCGAGCGGCTGCTCTATCTGCTGGATCCCCACGGCGCATCCCGGCGTCCGCGCTGGATGCGCCTGGCCGACAAAATGATCAAACGCCTGGCAGGCAGTGACCTGGCCTACGAAGCGCCCTACATCCCGCCATTTCTTCACAAGCAGGACGGCTTCATCTTCTCCCTCGGGCAGTTCATGCAGTGGAGCGGGCAGCAGGTGATGTTTTCCGGTCTGGCGCAGGTCTGGCCCGGAACGCCGGTGTCCGATCCGCTGCTCGAAGACGGCAAAGTCGCCGGCGTCGTGCTGGCCGCCGATGGCAGCGAGATCCGCGCCGATCTGACCGTGGTCGGCGACGGCCCGGTCGGTCCGGTGGGCCGGCGTCTGGATGAGGTCTACGGCCTGCCCGTCGGCCACAAGCGCGACGAGTGGGCGGTGGGCATGAAGATGGTGGTCGATCTGCCCGAAAGCTGCACGCTCGAAGAAGGCACGGTCTTTCATACGATTGGCTATCCCGAGCCGGAGATCTTCGGCTTCTTCTACGTCCACCCGGACCGGGTCGCATCGGTTGGCATCTTTGTGCCGTCCTGGCTCGACTCGCCTGTGCGCACGGGCTACCGCTACCTACAGCACTTCATCACGCATCCCGCCATCTGGAAGCACCTGGAAGGCGGAAAGCTGCGCAGTTGGGGCGCCAAGAGCCTGCTCGAAAGCGGCAGGCGCGGCGAACCGAGGCTGTGCGGCGACGGTTACGCCCGTATCGGCGAAGGGTCCGGTTCGACCAATGTGCTCACGGGCTCGGGCGTCGATGAAGCCTGGCTCACGGGCAAACTGCTGGCCGAGGGCGTGCACGAACTGTGGCGGGAGGGTTTGCCCTTTACCAAGGAGAACCTGGAAGCGCGCTATGTGCGCCGCCGCCGGGCATCGTGGCTCGAAAAGGAATCGCTCATCGCCGAGCGCTCCAGGAATGGGTTCCAGCGCGGCATGCTGCGCGGGTTTGTGGGCATGGCTCTGGCCGGGTTCACGTCCGGCACGCTGGGCTACAACCGCAAGCGCGACAAGCTTGCCCGTCCGGTGGAGGAGTTCTATCGCGGACGCCTCACGGCGCGGCAGATTCAGGACATTCGCGCCGCCTGCCAGAAGGACGCGCGGCCGTTGCACGACGCTCTGATGGAAGCGGCTGGCTGGCCGGCCATCGAGTTCGACGGCCAGCTTCTGGTCTCGCATCAGGACGCGTTGCTGCTGGGCGGCAAAGTCCAGGCGCCGCCCGATTTTCCCGACCACGTCGTTTTCCGCGACCCCGAATTGTGTATGGCGTGTTCCAGCCGGCTCTGTATCGAAATCTGCTCGGGCGAAGCGATCCACGCCGGGCAAGATGGCACGCCGGTTTTCGATCGCGACAAGTGCGTCCATTGCGGCGCCTGTCTCTGGAATTGCACGCAAGAGGTGGCGCCGGGCGTCAGCAACGTTGCCTTCTGCGCCGCGCCGGGAGGGCTGCACTCGGCCGAAAATTGACGATGCTTCGGCGTTTCCGGGCCGCGACATGCCGGAACAGAGGCGTGACCGTCAGGGAGCGGTGGTATTGCCGATTTCCAATTTGGAGAGACTTCCGTGCGAGCGCAGCCTGGGAGCGCCGATCTCCAGATCGGCTGTGTCCGGCTCGCATATTGACCGCAGGCAGGCTTCCGGGCGCGCAGTTGCCGTTCACGCGGGCGTTTGGAGCCGATCTGGAGATCGGCGTTCCCAGGGCGCGGTTTCTATCACAAGCCGGCGGGCGTGCATTTCCAGCAACCGGAGTCGCGCCGCGTATAATTCTTGAGGAGTTCTATGCCTTACCAAATCATCGTGTGCGGGGGCCTTGCGCCCGACCCGCTCCAGACCCTGGAGCCCGTGATGGGGCCCGCCGGTCCCGCACTGAAGAACGAAATGATGCTGCCCGCGGTGTTCGATCCGTGGGCCGCCCACGCGCTGTATGAGGCCGCGCATCTGGCCAAGCAGTTTCCCGGATCTTCCATCCGCGTGGTGACCCTCGCGCCGAAGGCCAAGCTGCAGCAGGTGATGATGACCGTCGCCCAGAAGCTGCATTTCGAGTTGATTCCCATCGACGGACCCGGCGGCGGGTTCACCGACGCAGTGGAAGTCTCGGAAGTGCTGGCCCAGACCATCTCCGCGATTCCTGGTATCGACAAGAGCCAGTTGCTGCTTTTCGGCGGCTGGGAATCGGCGACGCGCGGCTCTGGCTGCGTCATCCCGATGGTCGCCGCACGGCTGGGCATCGAGGACTGCTTCCTGGCCGTCGATGAGCTGAAGATCGAGGACGGCGCGCTGGTCATCAAAGAACGCGTCGAGGGCGGCTTGCTGCAGGTCTCGCGCTGTGCGGCCCCTCCGGCCGCTCTGGCCTGGGCCACCGGCAGCCTGCCCGAACCGCCCAACCACCCGCAGACCGGCATGGCCAACATGCGCGCCATGATGCCCGCTCTGCAACGCGCCAAACCCGCCGGATTGAAGGGCGAGGGCTTCTCGGTCCCGCAAGCCAGCCTGCCCGCGCAGCAGCGCCAGACGCAGGTGGTCAAAGACAAGCCCGCCGCCGAGATCGCGCGCGAGCTTCTGGAATGGATCAAGGGCTGAGGGAGCGAACGCTAATGGAAAAGACTCTTGTACTTCTTCACACCGAGGCAGATGGCTCACTCGGCCGGGCCGCTCGGGAATGCCTGACGCTCGCGGCGTCGCTGGGCAAATTCGATCTGGCCGTCAGCGGCGCGGGCGCATCCGCGGCCGCGAAGTCCGCCGAGGGCTCGGCGGAACGTATCCTGTGCATCGAGGCCGACGAGTTCGCGGCGCCCCGCTCGTCTACCGACTCGGCTGCCGCCGAGGTACTGATCCGCACTTCAGGCGCAACGCTGGTGCTGGCGCCAGGCACTTCACGCTGGAGCCGGGCCCTGCCGATGGCGGCCGCGAGACTCAACGGCGTCATCGACACGCATGCGGTGGGCCTCGAAGTTGCCGGCGACTCCGTCCAGGTCAAGCGCTGGTTCTACCGGCAGCGCATTGAAGGCGTGGTAGCACGCACGCGCCGCCCCTGGATTGTGGTCGTCGAACCGGGCGCCTTCACCGCGGCCGAAGCGACGCTCGCACAGGCCACGGTCGAGACCGAGCTGCTCGAAGCGGCAATCACGCCCCGTACCACGGTGGAAGGCACGATCTCCACGGCCGTTGGCGAGCAGACGATCCGGCCTGACGCGGCGCTGCTATTCGTCGCCGGAGCCGGCTGGACCAAGAAGCAGAAGGACGGCCAGGTGCATATCGCCGACGCCGCCGACCGCATTCAGACCTTCGTCCACAAGGCGAAGTGCTCGCTCGGCTCGTCGAAGTCGCTGGTCGATCAGGCGGGCGAGGGCGAGGCGGTGCTTCCCTTCCTCACGCATCTGCACCAGGTCGGGCAAACCGGCTCGACGCCGCGCCATAAGAAGGGCCTGGCCACCTGCTGCCATGGTGAAGAGCCGCACGTGGTGGGCTGGCGTTTCATCAACGAGCGCCGCGCCGTCAACCTCGACCCGAACTGCGGCTGGGCGCGCGGCAAGGCCGACGTGCTGTACGTCGCCGATGCGTTCGAAGTGATGAAAGAACTGAACGCGCTGCTGGATTAGTGAACGGGGCGGCCGTCCACGTCTGCGCGACTGAAGTCGCGCGCGGACTGGAAGTCCGCCCCACCTCCGCTGCCCTGCGCCGCCGGGCTTAGTCCTCGAACAGCTTCAACCTTTCCATCGCCGGATCGAGCGGGTTGTCGAATACCATGCCGCGCTCCCGCTCACCGTCGCGGAATTCGTCCTGTACCCAGCGCCGGTGGAGAAGCCACACTGAGCCAAGCACGAGCGGAACCAGAGCGAAACGCAAGGGCGCGTCGAACATCCAGCGCTCGCTGGCCGCCGCCAGCCCGGTGAAAGCCAGAAAACAGAAAATCTGCAGCAGGCACAGCATCAGCAAGTTATGGCGGAAGCCGGGTGAAGGACAGGCCAGCGGCATCTTTCTATAGTTTGCGAGCGACAGTTCCACCAGGAACGCCGCCAGCGTCAGAACGTAGAGCGTGTGCATCAGCGCCGTGAATGGGCTCAGCCGCCACAGCGAAAAGAGGAGGCAGGGGGCCATCACAAAAAGCGCCAGAAAGCCGTACATCACACGCCGGGCAATGCCCGCGGTCTCGTTATCTTTGGGATCCAGAACGAAGCGAAAGATCCAATTGGCCGGCAGTGAGACCGGCATTTCAAGTGCGAGCCGCAGGCCCAGAACCAGCAGGTACGCCGCCTGGAGCGGGGCCTGGAGCACACCGATCGCCGGCAGCGCGCCGGAGTTCGAGCCGGCGCCGGTTACGCTTTGAATCGCGAGCAGCCAGCCGAGTCCCAGGGCCACCGCCAGGCACAAGCGATGCCCTTCGTGTTGCAGCAACGCCCGGGTGACGAAGCGGAAGCCGGCGCGTCCGAAGCCCACCGCGCGCGGCGCGAAAAGATCGAGCACGGCCAGCAGGGCTCGCCGTCCGTACCGCTGCGACGGCCGGCGTCCGCCTTCGAGCGAACTGGAAAAGCGGCGGCGATAGCTCGCGGCGTAGGCCACAACCATCACGCCGAACGCTGCCAGCACGCCCTGCCAGGCCAGACGGGCCAGCGCGACAAACTCCCGCGTGGGGCGGTGTTGCAGCGTCTGGTACAAGCCCAGGAACCAGAGCGACGGCAGCCAGCGCAGCGGCGACGCCGGATGTTCGGCGATCTCGCGCAGTATCCGCAACCCCACGAATCCGCTCAGCAGCAACATCAGAAATGCAATTAACGCCGCCCCGCGCAGTCCAGAAGAGATGGCGCCAAACGCGTTGCGCGGCAAGATCGCAGCCGCCAGCCCGAAAACGGCAAAGACCGTGCAAAACGTGAAAACGCTGGCGAGAATGACGCACAATGCGTGGATCGCGATGAAGTGGAAAAGCGCGCCGAATGAGGCATCCATTGCATTACTCACAACCAACGGGAACAAGGTGCCCGGAATCGCGCTGACGTCCACCGAGATGATCAGTACCACGCAGGCGATGGCCACCACGTTGGCCACCAATATGGCATGCGGGCGCACCGGCAGCGGCGCCAGATTCAGATAGTCCTGTGCATCGGGCAAAATACGATCCCACTTGAGCACCGTCACAATTCCCGTGATCGCCATGGCAACCGAGATGAACAGGAACTTGTCCGGCACCGACATCACATAGAGGTCAACGCGCAGGCGCCCGCCAGACCACATCATCAACGTCGAGTAGTTATCGAGCAAGAGAAAGCACAGGCAGGCGCCCGGAGCCGCCAGCAGGCCCAGCAGCGCGCCGCTGCCGATCTGGTTTTCTCCAGTCGAACCCTCACTTCCGGTCAGCCGCGTGATGAAGTGCACGACCAGACGCGCAAACGGTGTGCGCGAAATGCGCCGGCGCAGTACAGCGAGGGTCCGCAGGATCCGGTTAATGGACCGGCGCGGAGACGGCGTCAACGATCGTATTGGCGACTCTATCGGCATCGATCTGCTCCGTAAGCTGCATGAATCCGGCTTCCAGGCCCAACCCCGCAAAGCTCTCGCGAACCTCGCCGATTGTGCCTGCGGCCACTACGGATCCGCGGTTTAACACGACAAGGTGAGAGCACAGCCGGTCCATCTGTTCGAGGACCGGAGACGAAAAGAGAATGGCCTTGCGCCGCGCGGCCAGCAATGCGATGACGCGGCGCAGCACCAGCGCGCTGGTCACATCGAGGCCCGAGAACGGCTCGTCCAGTACGAGCACGTCGGGGTCGTGCAGCAGCGCGGCAATCAGTACGATGCGCTGGCGCATGCCCTTCGAATACGAACCGATCGGCGTGTCACGAGCCTCGTAGAGGGAAAAGCCTTCGAGCAGAGCGCTGGCTTTCGCGCGAAACCGCCGCGGGCTGATCTCGCGCAGCGTCGCTACCATTTCGAGGTATTCCCAGCCAGTGAGAAAGGCGTAGAGGTCGGGCTGCTCCGGCACGTAGCCGAGCGAGCGCTTGTAGCCGGTCAGCGATTCCTCAACGGGAACGCCGCGAAAAAGGATCGTGCCCGCGCTGGGTGGCAGCAGCCCCGTAACCATCTTGACCATGGTGCTCTTGCCCGCGCCATTGGGGCCCAGCACGCCGAGGATTTCTCCGGCGTGGATGGTGAAGCTCATGTCGCGGACAGCCGTGAAGGCGCTGTAGCGCTTGGCCAGATGGCGGGCTTCGAGCACTGCCGTCGTGTCATCAGAGCGTGTCACTCGCTCGGTCATGTTCACGCACCTCGCTCGTTCGGTTGAGGAATTGGACTCCGGCATGGCGCGCTTGGTTCCCTGGACGCCAAAAGCTCTGACCGTCGCGTCCAAACCAGATCGCGCTGAATGCCGGTCGGCTGGAACAGGTCCGGGGCTGCCCGAGTCCGAAAGAGCTAGACTCCCAGATCCTGCAGCAGAGCCTCGGCGGACTTATAGCGTTTCCCCTCACCTCTGTCAGCAGCCCGCATCGCCTTCACTGTAATCGCGTTGGGGACCCTCACCTCAAACGGCAAAGCCTTCTCCGCAGCCACACGGACCAGCAGCATGCGTACCGCGTCGGATACGGACATACCCATCGCGGCCAGCGCCTTCGACGCCGTGTCTTTCACCTTCCCGTCTACGCGAACATGAACCATGGTTGTCGACATCACACCGGATCCCTCTGCGATACATTGTATCTCAGTCTGGAACCGATAGCGCTCGCCGCCCACACTCACATTCCCGTTCACACCTTCGCGCTGCGATCCAGTTGCGCCAGATCGAGCACCATGTCGCCGTCGCCATTGACGTCAAACGCGGGCAAGAAGCGGCTGTCCCATTCGATCTCCTCGAAGGTGTAGGAGTAACGCGCGTGCACTGCCTGGCTGAACGTGTCGTCGAAAGCTTTGATCAGGATCAGGAACTCGGCCTGCATCCGGAGCAGATCGTCCGGACCCAGTCCCTGGAGCGGGCTATGCTCGTTTATCGGATGGACAAGGGTCCAGGAAAGCGGCAGGAAATAGACTTTCATCCTCTCCAGGGCGAGGGCTTCAAACTTGCGCCTGGGGCCGTCCGGTCCATCCTCCACGGTCATCAGAATCACGGTTGCCTCCAACTCCATCAGCACGTTCGGCCGTCCGTTGGCGACTCGAAACATGACAGCGCGCCCGTCGTTGTAGGGCGCGACGACCATCTGCCGACTGAAAACGAGTTTGGCGGACGGCCGCGAGAACCGGCCATAGAGCAGTCCTGTCCCTAGCGCGAAAGCCAACAGACCGGTCATTGCTTCCAAGGCGGCCACCGAGCTGGCGAGGATGCCAGTAGGCGCGATGTGCCCGTAGCCGACGGTGGTGAAGGTCTGCACGCTGAAGAAGAAAGCGCCCAGAAACGCCTCCAGCTTCGTCGCGTGCGGAGCGCCCACCAGCCACTCGACGCCAATCCAGTAATAGACGGCCGCGAAGATGACGTTTGCCAGCGTGTAGGCAACTCCGACCTGGACCAGAAACCATGGCCAGTTCGAGCTCATCAGGTGCAGGTAGAAGCCCTTGTCCCGAATGCCCACGCCGCGCCGGAGAACGTTGAAGGAGCCGTCCTTCTCGATGGTGCGATGCAGGCGTCCCGTGTAGCGCTCGGTCAGGCCGGGATCGAATTCCACGCGCTTGTGAACCGGCATCCTGTCGAATCCTCCTGTCAACCAAGTGAGCCCGTAGCCCGGCGAGACTCCGCGGGGGGGGCGGCTCGGCTTACAATCAAACAATCATGCTTCGCCGCAGCTTCTGTTTGAGTTTACCTGCCGTGGCCCTGGGAGCCACCGCGTTTCGCACAGCGTCTCTTGGCGCGTCATCTCTTGGGGCTTCAGGCCGCCGCAGCGAGAGCGGCGGATGGATCGTGGTGCCGCTCTCGGGGTCTCCCTCGGAGATCGGCTTCCAACATGGCGCCGCGCTGGCGCAGGAACTCGACGGCGTGCTCAAGTGCGTCAAGCTTCTGATGACGCACGATGGCGCGAAGGACTGGGAGTTTTTCCGCCAGGCCGCCGAGAAGGTGATGTGGCCCAAGATCGAGCAGGAGTACCGCGACGAGATGAAGGGCATCGTGGAAGGCGCTACGTCGAAGGGCGTCAAGCTCGACCTGTGGGACGTCGTCGTGCTCAATGCCTACCAGGAACTCACTCCGTATTACACGGAGTGGTACGACAAGCGGCACGACAAGAAGCACTCCGCGCCGGAGCATTGCAGCTCCTTTGTGGCGACTGGTTCATGGACTAAGGACGGGCGCCCGGTCCTCGCCCACAACTGCTGGACCGACTATGCCATTGGCGCGCGCTGGAACATCATCTTCGACGTTCGCCCCGCCAGCGGCCACCGCTTCATCATGGACGGCTTCCCCGGCATGATCCACAGCGCAGACGACTTCGGAATAAACGACGTGGGGATCGTCATCACCGAAACAACGATCAGCGGATTTTCCGGCTATGATCCAAACGGAATTCCTGAGTTCGTCCGCGCCCGAAAAGCCATGCAGTATTCCAAGTCAATCGATGATTTCGCCCGCATTATGGAGACGGGTAATAACGGCGGCTACGCTAATGACTGGCTGATTGCCGACATTAAGAGGAACGAAATCGCGAGTCTTGAACT
>Ga0181528_10000423_pt1 | contig 31098 bp, 20 predicted proteins | sample PEATcosm2014_Bin_47_FD_119742 | JGI IMG/M metagenome (GOLD analysis project Ga0181528, IMG submission 119742) | Peatland microbial communities from MTU Mesocosm Facility, Houghton, MI, USA - PEATcosm2014_Bin10_10_metaG | ecosystem: Environmental > Terrestrial > Soil > Wetlands > Peat | place...
CCGACTCATACCTCGTGTGTGTCCACATTCATCCGTATGTGGACACATACGATTTCCCAACCGAGGGCGTCCGCTACGCACAATTCCCGCGGGAGTTCCATGTGGCCGCCGCCGGACGCTTACCATTCAAAGACAGTTGGGACGTTCCCTTTTTCTGGAGCCGTAAGGTCGTACGGTCTATTGGTTTTCGCCAGACCCTCTTGGAAAGATAGAATTGAGGTCACCAGGAGAACTCGGATGGAAACGTGCGAAATGAAGAACTGGGAAGAATTTGAAGAGGAGCGGAGGAGTCTGGAAAGTCAGCGTGCCGCCCTCGAATCCAAGGGGCGTGGCAACTACGTGTCGCCGGTGCTGTTTCGTGGCCAAGGCTCCAGCGATTGGAAGTTGGAGACAACCTGGGAGCGTTATCGGCCAAACCCGCCCTCCAACAGTGTCGGATATTACTACCGCGGTATATTCCTGGCGAAACCTCAAATTGAGTCAAGTACGGAGCGTCGGTGGGAGATCCCAACCTGCGACGAGTTTTTGAAACAACTGAATCAGCAGGAGTGTCCAACGCTACCCGAACTTCCCGGCTACGACTTCTGGGTGTATCTTCGTCATTTCAGGTTCCCATCACCTCTTCTTGACTGGAGCCGATCTCCATATGTGGCGGCTTTCTTTGCCTTTAACGACGTCGCCAGCCAGCCTGGTAATCGGGTTGCCATCTTCGCTTATCAGGAGTACATCGGCGAACCCAAGCGGCGCCATCCGCAGGCCGCGTACATTTCCACAACGGGTCCATATGTGAGGACTCACATGCGGCACGTCTTGCAACAGAGTGACTACACACTTGGCCTGGTTCGAGTCCCTGATGAGTGGTGCTTTGCGAGTCACGAGACGGCCCTCGATTCCGTTCCGAATCAACGAGAAATAATGCGGAAGTTCACGATTCCTTCCACGGACCGTACGAAAGTACTTCGTATGCTTGATCGTTTTAACCTGAATGCTTATTCCCTATTCGGTTCGGAGGAAAGCTTGGTCGCGTCGGTTGCGAATCGCGAGTTTATGTTCAGGCCCCCTGGGCTCTAAGCGGACACAGCATCTGCGACACTGCCTGTCTCGTCGGCAGTCCGCAGACTGCCGCCAGAGCAAAGTGGTAACTGGAACAGGGAAGCCGGTGTTCGGACAACTTGCCAAGGTGCGGCTCTCCCTCGGGAGAGCACTGGCCCCCGTGATCCTACGCAAGGCTGCGTTCTGTGCCCCCGTCAGGTCTGGCGCGGCGAGGCGCACGCCCTCGCATCTGCGGCCCCAGCTTCCTCACTCCAGCGCCTGGTAAACGAGCGTTTCGAACCGGTTCAGGGTCGAGGCGTCGAAGGGCATCCACTGCATGAACAGCAGGGACACCAGCTTCTCCTTGCGGTCCACACGGAAGCGGGTGGAGGCCGCGCCGTCCCATCCATAGAGCCCCTCGCTGCCGGGACGGCCTGACTTGGCCGGATCGATTCTCACCGCGCCGCCGATGCCGAATCCGTCGGAGTCGTCGCCTCCTGTCGTCGGTTTCGCAAGACCTGTCAGATGATTCATCATCATCAGGTCAACCGTCTTTCGACCCAGCAGGCGGGCGCCGTCGAGTTCGCCGCCGTTGGCCAGCATCTGCGCAAAGCGCGCGTAGTCCCCGATCGTCGAAAACAGGCCCATACCGCCGAACGGCACGCCCTTGGCCTCCAGCCCTTCTTGCGCCTCCATCTTGCCATCCTTCATGCCGTAGATCTTGGCGAGCCTCGGCCGTTTCGAGTCGGGCAAAACGAAGTGCGAATCGGACATCTTCAGCGGGTCGAGGATGCGCTCCTGAACGAAACGGTCGAAGGGCATTCCGGAGACGACCTGCACCAGGTATCCAAGCACGTCGAGTCCGACGGAGTATTCGTACTTGTCGCCTGGATTCGACAGGAGAGGCAGTTTCGTGACTTTGTCGATGAACTCTTTGAGGGACGCGACGTCGAACACTTTGGCATTGCGGTACATCACCGACACGTTGTCGTTGCCCCAGCCGTAGGTGAGTCCCGCAGTGTGGGTGAGCAGGTGTTTCACGGTGATGGGGCGCTCCGGCGGCGCGAGGTCCGGATGGTCCACAGTGCCGCCTTTGTAAACCTTGACGTCCTTGAATTCCGGAATGAACTGATCCACTCGATCCGAGAGCTGCAGCTTGCCTTCCTCCACGAGCATCATGACGGCAACGCTGGTCAGGGGCTTGGTCATCGAGTAGGCGCGGCAGATCGTGTCTTTCTCCATCGGGAGTTTGCCCTCGACGTCGCGCAGGCCGTAGGCCCGCCAGTCCACGATGCGGCCGTTGCGCACGATCATGGTGATGGCGCCGGGCGGCGTATTCGACTTCGTCATGCCGTCGAAAGCCTTGTGGAGCCTCTCGAGGCGTTCAGGCGAGAAGCCTCCTTGCTCCGGGGTCGACACGGGGAGGGGCTGGGCCTGCAAGGCCGCGGCCAGAAAGACGAGGGAGAGTAATCTCGGCATGAAGGCAGTATAACTTGTGCCCGTTGCCCTAATAGCCTGGCGTCAACGGTCAAACCTTGAGACCCTGCTGGCCATGGCGGAGAATCCGCGGCAAGGCGTGGTGGGGCGGCTCTCCAGAGCCGCGTGGGGCCTCCAGGCCCCGCCAGTTTGTCCGGAGCGGGCTCTGGAGAGCCCGCGCGGACCTGGAGGTCCGCCCCACACTTCTTCTTCGCGCCTCCTGCGATCCCTGCCGTTATCATGGTTAACAGAGCCACAGAGATGAGCCCCACCGAAATCCCGCAACTGGCCGTACAGCGCGTCGCTCGCATGGAGAATGCGCTGGGTGGTGTTTTGCGCGGTAAGGACGAAGTGGTGCGTCTCTCGGTGGTATGCCTGCTGGCGCGCGGCCATCTACTGATCGAGGACGTTCCCGGAGTCGGCAAGACCACGCTCGCGCAAGGTCTGGCCCGGCTCGCGTCGTGCGGGTTCCAGCGGCTGCAATGCACCTCGGACATGCTGCCCGGCGACATTCTCGGAGTCACGGTTTACAACGCTAAGATTGGCGAATTCGAATTCCGCCGCGGGCCGGTCTTTACGAATTTCCTGCTCGCCGACGAGATCAATCGCGCCACGCCGAAGACGCAATCGGCGCTGCTGGAGGCGATGAACGAGCGCCAGATCACCATCGACGGCGTGACCTATCCCATGGCCGAGCCGTTCATGGTGGCCGCGACGCAGAATCCCGTCGAACACCACGGCACGTACCCGCTGCCCGAGTCGCAGCTCGACCGCTTTCTGATGCGTGTCCGCATCGGCTATCCCGGCGAGGAGAGCGAACGCGAGATCCTGCGCAACGGTCACGATCCGACGGCGCACGTCCTCGCAGCGGTGCTGACCGGGCCTGAGCTGATCGAGACGCAGAAGGATGTCGAGCGCGTCACGGTGGACGAATCGCTGGTCGGCTACATGCTCGAAATCGTACGCCGCACGCGCGAGCACGACGGCCTCGCCTTGGGCGTCAGTCCGCGCGGCGCGCAGGCGCTCTATCGCGCGTCCCAGGCCCTTGCGCTGGCTGAAGGACGGGGATATGTTCTTCCCGATGACATCAAGCGGTTGACGGTGCCGGTATTCGCGCATCGCGTCGTTCTCAACCAGCGCGCCAGTCTCGTGGCGCGCTCCACCGAAGCCGCCGAGCGGGTCCTCAACGAGATCCTCCGGCAGGTCGAGGTGCCGATTTAGGTTTTAGCGAGACAGGAGACCAATGAAAACTGCCATCGTGGGTCTGCCGATGACCGGCAAGACCTCTCTGTTTACCATCCTGACCGGCGTGCACGAAACCACGCGCATGGGTTCTACCGAAGCGCGCATCGGCATCACCAAGGTCCCCGACCCGCGTCTGGAGGCGCTTGCGAAGATCTACGAGCCGCCCAAGGTCACCCACGCCACGGTCGAGTTTCTCGATTTTCCATCGATCTCCAAGGAAGTCCTGCGCGACCCGAGCTATCTCGGCAGCCTGCGCGTCGCCGACGCCATCGCACACGTCGTGCGCGTTTTCGAGGACGACACCGTCCCGCACGAGAAGGGCAGCGTCGATCCGCTGCGCGACATCGAGGACGTGGACATCGAGCTGATCCTCAGCGATCTCGTCGTGGTGGAGAAGCGCCTGGAGCGCCTGGAAAAGGACCGCAAGAAGGCGCATGGCGCGGAACTGGAGCAGGAGTTCGAACTGCTGACCGAGGCCAAGGCGAGGCTCGAAGCGAACGAGACGCTCCGCGGCTGGGACCTCTCCAAAGAGGGCGACAAGATGATGCGCGGCTTCCAGTTCCTGTCGCAGAAGCCGATGTTGATTGTGCTGAACCTGGGCGAGGCGGACGCTCCGCGTCTCAACGAAGTCGAAGCCGAGTATAAGGCCAAGCTCCTTACGGGCAGGCCCGGCATTGGGGTCACCGCGATCTGCGGCAAGATCGAAGCCGAACTGGCCGAACTGAGCAAGGAAGAGCGCGCCGAATACATGGCTAGCTACGGCCTGCCGGGATCGAGTCTCGACCGCATGATCGGAGCGGCCTACCGTCTGCTCGGCCTGATGAGCTTCCTGACGGCGGGTGCAGACGAATGTCGCGCCTGGACCATTCCGATCGGCTCCAATGCGGTTAAGGCGGCCGGCGCGATTCACTCGGACTTCGAGAAGAAGTTCATCCGCGCCGAGGCTGTGAATTGGAAGATCCTCGTCGATAACGGTGGCTATCCCGGTCTCCGCGAGAAGGGCCAGTTGCGTCTGGAGGGGAAAGATTACATCGTCCAGGACGGCGACGTGCTCGAAATCCGGCACGGGTAACGGACTGTGGCAGAGAATCCAAAACCGTAAGGATTTACGGTTTTCAGAAAATTCCCGTTTATAATCAGTGCGTTACGGATGCAAACCGTAAAACTTTACGGTTTTGGCTGCGCCGTCCGGTGTGGGGCGGCGCTCCATCGCCGCGCGGGCTCTCTAGAGCCCGCTCCAGTTAGTTGAGGGGCCTGGAGGCCCCGCGCGGCCCGGGAGAGCCGCCCCACCACGCTCTTATCCGCGTTGCCGAATTCGTTCCAAGCCAGCAGCAGCCAACCCCACAATCAGGCAACCCCAGGCGAACCAGTCGCCTCCGCGCGTATAGGGCGTCTGTTCATTTTCCCATCCAAACCTCAACCGCCCGACCGCGCGCTTCCCATCGGCGAAGCGGTCCCAGACGCGGCCTGCCGGGTCGATGGACGCCGTGATGCCGTCGTTGGTGGAGCGCAGCAGCCAGCGATGGTTCTCCACGGCCCGCATGCGCGCCAGCAGCAGATGCTGCGCCCGCGCCGCGCTCCGCCCGAAGTAGCCGTCGTTGCTGATGTTCACGAACACATCCGCGCCCGCCTGCGCGACCTCCCGGACCAGGTGCGGCGACGCCGCTTCGTAGCAGATGAATGGTCCGATGGAGTGCTCGCCGGAAACGAAAGTCTCAACCTTCGACCCGGGCTCAAAATCTCCAGCTTCCGATGAGATTTTCTTGATCCAGCCGAACATGGGCGGCACGAACTCGCCAAACGGCACCAGGATGCGCTTGTCGTAGCGGCCCGCGAGCCGTCCTTCGCCGGTCAGATAGATCGCCGAGTTCAGCGGTTTGCCCTCAGGTGTCCGAGCTACGCCACCAAAGATCACCGGCGTCGCCGAGAGCCGCGCCATGGCGTTCATCTGATCGCGAAACACCGGGTCGTCGTAATAGTAAAACGGAGCAGGCGCCTCCGGCCAAAGCACCAGACTCGGCGTGGCCTTTCGAGGGGCCAGCACCTCCTGAAGCGTCAGGAAGCTGAGCCGCCGGACGGTCAACTCGTTTTCTTCCTGGCTGACCGGCCCTTCGTCCTTCAGCGCCGGTTGCAGGCTGACGGCTTCCGTGCTCGGGCCTTTCTTCAGTTGCAGGCCCGGCATCAACCAAAGGGCGGCGAGCGGCAGGAGGAACAGCAAGTGCTGCCGCGGCCGTCGCAGCAGTACGAAGACACCCGCGCACGCGATGGCCACGAAGACGAACGAGAGTCCGTATACGCCTGTCAGAGGAGCGAGCCGCAGCGGCAGCGCCATGTCGATCCCCGCGTTGCCGAGCAGCAGCCAGGTGAATCCCAGCGGCCCGTGCGTACGTTCCAGACCAGCCCATAAGGCCGCAACCGCCAGTCCGCCCCAGGGTCTCCTGAGGAGCGATCCTGCGAGCGCCGCGAGAACGGCCAGGTGCAGGCCCTTGATGGCGGCGAACAACGCAATCGCCAGCCAGCTCAGCGGGCCCGTCAGGCCGCCGTAAATCGCCAAAGTGTCTTGAATCCAAAGGCACATGAGTCCCCACTGCAACGTGCCGGCCCCCCACCCCGCCAGTGCGCACCGCAATGTGAAGACTGCGCCAGGAGACAAGCGCTGGGAGGCACGGCCGGCTTCCTCTGCCGGCAAGCGGCCAGCCGCCGGATCCGTGACGCCACTGGTTTCGAGGGGAGCGAACCGTGCGATGGCATATAGCAAGGGTATGGGCGCCAGAACCGCGAGGACGTTCCAATTCAGGGGAGGGAAGACGGCGAACAACAGCAGGCCCGCCGCGATCCCTCCAAACAGCATCAACCAGGTACGTTTCATCGTGCAGAAGCTCATTACAAGCGTACCGTTTGTTGCCGGACCTTCAAAACCGGGCAGCGGCGGCGGGCAGGGCACCGGGCCGAACTTCCCAAGGCTGGAATCCGCATAGCCGTAGCCGAAGTAATTCGCCCAGCCTTCCAGGCTCCGGTTCAGCCGTTCCACAAGCGGTGGCAGCGGCGTGTGGCTCTGGCTGGTCGAGATCATCTCGCGCAGCTTCGGCGCGCCTCCGCGCCACGACCTGCTTGGACGGCAGCACGTTCAGATACTGCTTCCGGCGCCCTTTCAGGTCCCGGTCGTATCGAAACGTGTAGCCCAGAGAATCCAGCCTCTCCTTCTTCACGTCCACCACGCGCGTCTTGTCGCGGTTGATCTCCAGTCCGAACCTGCCTTCCAGCTTCGACTCCACGTAGGCGCTCAGCTCCGCCGTCCATGTGCGCGCCAGCATCACCATATCGTCGGCATATCTCACCAACTTGGCGTCGGCCCACCGCGCCGGGCCCTGCGGCCCATGGAACAGCGCATCGAACCAGTGCAGATACAGGTTGGCCAGCAGCGGCGAGATCACCCCGCCCTGCGGCGTCCCCTGCTCATTCCGGCTCCACTGCCCGCCTCCGCTTCTCCCGGCGCGTTCCTCCACCGGCGCTCCCAGCCACATCCGGATCAGAGCCAACACGCTCCGGTCCGTGACGCTCTGCCGGACACGCGCCAGCAGTTTCTCGTGCGGAATCGAACGTATCGCGCAACACCCCATCACAAGCTCGACGAACTCCTGCCCGGCAATTGGAAGCCCGCCACCGCAAAGGTTCGCTTTTCAAATCCAAATGCCGTGCGCCCAAATCAGGCGCGGTCACCTGGGTTGACAGGCCGCATACCTTTCGTGTGCATGGTTCTGAGAAAAGTTTCCTCAATCTTCCCCAGGCTTACCCACATTTCCCCACTCGTGCGTTTTCAGAGTCACACGAAATCCACACGACTCGTGTGGCGCGCGCCCGCCGGAGGAAGGATCACTCCGGCCATTGACGGGTGCCGACCAATGATCATCGTTGATAGGTCGGCAGACCAATGCGTGTTGTCGGAAATCTCCTGCATCGCCAAGCGAAGTCCTCATGCAATTCCTGCGCTCGGGGCACAAAATCCTGCCGGCCGAAGATCATCTGGTGCGTGGCCCGGGTGCACTCGCAGTGCGTGTCATGCGGCTTCGCCGGATGATAGCGCGCCGCCGGGCAGTTTCACTGCTTGTTCTCCGAGCCATAGCGCACGTGAACGAGCGTGCCTTCCTGCCAGACCTCGAAGTTCTTCGTGTAGGCCTGCACCATGCTCTCCACGCTGCCTTTGCTCAGGCGCGCGATGTCCTGCTTGAACTGAAAACGGCGGAAGCAGCCCCGGCCGCAGCCCGCCATCACGCGTACCTTCGTCTCCTCGTCGAGTTCCGCATCGATCGAGTTGAACAGATCGCTCATCCAGTTCTTGACGAACTCCTTTTCGCGGTCTGCGTCCGACGGTTCCGCCGCATGGGCAGCGGTTTGAGCCGCATTATCCAGGACGACCAGCCCGCAGCACCCCAGACTTCCCTTCATTGCTGTGCTGAGAAACTCGTTCCGGCGCATTCGCTGAACTCCCCGTTAGCGTTTTGTGGCCATTGCTATACGATTGTGGCTTGGTGCGGCGAAAGCACCTGGATTGCCCGGGCCGGCGCTCTCCGCTCCAGTCACCGCCGTTCATCCACACAACCGCTTGCGCGATCGCCGCAGCTCCATTCTTGCCCATGCGGCTCGACACAAGTGTCAATTCCGCTCTGCAATGAAGAAGGAGCCGGCCCACGAAGGACCGGCACTTCTTCGTGGTGGGCAGACTTGTGGTGGGGCAGACTTTCAGTCTGCGCGGGGCATTCAGCCCCGCCAGTTTGTCCGGCCGGAAGGACCGTCTGAAGACGGTCCGCAGGCTGAAAGCCTGCCCCACCACGCGCCCGACAGTCCGTAGCAGAAATGCCAAAACCGCTCATCGTGAGCGGTTTGCGACGGTTGCCACGCGCTAATAGCGGTAGGTATCCGGCTTGTACGGGCCTTCCACAGGCACGCCGATGTAGTCGGCCTGGCGCTGCGTGAGCGTGGTGAGCTTGACGCCGATCTTTTCGAGATGCAGCCGCGCGACCTCTTCGTCGAGCTTCTTCGGCAGCGTGTAAACGCCAACGGAGTAGGTGTCCTTGTTCTTCCACAGATCCAGTTGCGCCAGCGTCTGGTTGGAGAAGCTGTTCGACATGACGAAGCTCGGGTGGCCCGTGGCGCAGCCGAGGTTCACCAGCCGGCCTTCGGCCAGCAGAAAGATGCAGTTGCCGTTCGGGAAGGTGTACTTGTCCACCTGCGGCTTGACGTTCATCCGCACGGCGTCCGACGTGTTCAGCCGGTCCACCTGGATTTCATTGTCGAAGTGCCCGATGTTGCAGACGATCGCCTGATCCTTCATCTTCTGCATGTGCTCGAGCGTGATGATGTCCACATTGCCCGTGCAGGTCACATAGATGTCGCCGATGCCGAGCGTGTCCTCGACCGGCGCTACCTGGTAGCCTTCCATGGCGGCCTGGAGCGCGTTGATCGGATCGACTTCGTTGACGATCACGCGCGCGCCGATGCCGCGCAGCGATTGCGCGCAGCCCTTGCCCACGTCGCCATAGCCGCAGACCACGGCCACCTTGCCGGCCACCATGACGTCGGTGGCGCGCTTGATGCCGTCGGCCAGCGACTCGCGGCAGCCGTAGAGGTTGTCGAACTTCGACTTCGTCACCGAGTCGTTCACGTTGATGGCAGGCACAAGGAGAGCGCCTTCCTGGTGCATCTTGTAGAGCCGGTGAACCCCCGTGGTCGTCTCCTCGGAGACGCCGCGCCAAGCTTTGACGATGTCGTGCCAGCGCGTCGGGTTCCCGGCGTAGACAAGTTTCAGGAGGTCCTTGATGACCTTCTCCTCGTGGCTTTCCGACGGCGTGCTCACCCAGTCCGAACCGTTCTCCAACTCATAGCCTTTGTGGATCAGCAGCGTCGCGTCGCCGCCGTCGTCCACGATCAACTGCGGACCCTTGCCGCCGGGGTGGCTGAGCGCCTTGTAGGTACATTCCCAGTAGTCTTCGAGCGACTCGCCCTTCCAGGCGAAGACCGGCACGCCGGCCGCGGCGATGGCGGCGGCGGCATGGTCCTGCGTCGAGAATATGTTGCAGCTTGCCCAGCGCACGCTCGCGCCGAGGTCCACCAGGGTCTCAATCAGGACCGCCGTCTGGATGGTCATGTGCAGCGAGCCGGTGACGCGCACGCCCGTGAGCGGCTTGTCCACGGCGTACTTCTTGCGGATGGCCATCAGGCCGGGCATCTCGTACTCGGAGATTTCGATTTCCTTGCGGCCCCAATCGGCCAGGGCGATATCGGCGACCTTAAAATCGGTGGCCACCGGCGACGTGACATCTGAAGTGACGGGAGTGCTCATGGGTGTCTTACCTCAGGCATCAGCATAGCACAAGAAATAAATCAATCAATTGTGATTTCTTGATACACTATTGCTCGGATGGCGGATTTTCTCAAAGTGCTGCGCCTGCTGGGCGAAGAAGGCCGCGTGCGGATTCTGCGCCTTCTGGAGCAGGAAGAACTGAGCGTCGCGGAGCTGCAGGAGATCCTGGGCATGGGGCAGAGCCGTATCTCGATGCAGCTATCGCAGTTGAAGCTGGCCGGGCTGGTCGACGTGCGCCGCGTGGGCCAGAAGAGCCTCTACCGCATGACGGCGCCCCCTGGGGCGGAGGCGATCCTGGCCGAGACGCTGCGGCGTTGCGGGGCCGAGATCGCGGCGTCGGCGCAGGACGACGAGGCGCTGCGTCTGATCCTGCTCAAGCGCAAAGACAAATTGCGCAGCTACTTCGACGAACTGGCCGGGCGGTTTGGCCGGAACTATGTGCCAGGCCGGAGTTGGGAAGGGCTGGCGGAGATGCTGCTGCGGCTGCTCCCGCCAATGGTCATCGCCGACCTGGGCGCGGGGGAGGGAACACTAACCCTTATGCTCGCGCAGCGGGCGCTGCGGGTCATCGCGGTGGACAACTCCGAAAAGATGGTCGAGTACGGCATGGGCGTGGCGCGGGATCACGGCGTCAAGAATGTCGAGTACCGGCTGGGCGATCTGGAGGAACTGCCGCTTCTCGCCGAAGAGGCCGATCTGGCGCTGCTGCACCAGAGCCTGCACCATTCGCTGCACCCGGCCAAGACGCTGGAAGAAGCCTGGCGGATCCTCAAGCCGGGCGGCCGGATCGTCGTAATGGATCTGCAAAAGCACGGCCTCGAAGAGGCGCGCGAGCTGTACGCCGACGTGTGGCTCGGCTTCTCGCAGGTCGAAATCACGGGGCTGCTCCGCAAGGCTGGATTCCATCAGATCGAGGTCGCCATGGTCCACCGGGAAGCGGAAGCGCCGCACTTCGAGACGCTGCTGGCGATGGCGGAAAAGTCCAGGTAGCGGCGCGGCTGGGAACGCCGATCTCCAGATCGGCTTAGCGCGGCTCACACTTCAGACGCCAGCAACTGCTGGCAGGCTTCCCCGCGCGCAATTGCGCATTTAGGTTGCCGCTCACGCGCGCCGTTCGGAGCCAATCTGGAGATCGGCGTTCCCAGAGGCGGCAAACCGGCAAAGGCACGACGTTGTCCTAGAATGGTTCGGGATGTCTTACCACGGCGCGCGTGCCGAAGTTTCCGTGTGGTGCTTGCTTGCGCTAACCGGCCTCACGGTAGCCGGGCAGGCAGAATGCGCGGATCTACCCGCCGCGGGTAACATTCTGGTAGCAACGCAACGCGCGCCCGACCCTGATTTTGCCCGTACCGTCATCCTGATCGTCCACAGCGGGGAGGAAGGGGTGATGGGGTTCATGCTGAATCGCCCCAGCGGCTTTCCGATCTCGAAGCTATTTCCAGAGACGAAATCGACTGCCGCGGGCGAGGCTCCGCTCTACCTGGGCGGATTCGTCGCTCAGGGCGTGCGAGCCGTGCTTCGATCGTCCTCACCCCCGCACGACGCGCGGCGGCTTTTCAATAACGTATGGCTGATTCTCGACGCTGCACTGGTGGAAAAACTCGCCAGGGCCGGCGAGCGGTCGACTGTCTTCCACGCCTACGCCGGTTATGCCGGTTGGTCGCAGAGCCAATTGAGGAAAGAGCTGTTGCTCGGACATTGGCAGGTCGTGCCCGGCACTGCTGCCACCGTCTTCGATCCGCACCCCGAGACGCTCTGGCGGAGGCTCTCGAATCGTGCGCACTAGCCCTTCATCGTCATCGATTCGAACGCCACTGAATCGATGGACGAGGTCCGCGAGTATGCCCGGACGGCGGAGTTTGACTTCGCGGTTTACAAGGACATCGGGAACGTGATGGCCGACCGTTTCGGCGCTCAGCTCACTACCGACACATTCGTGATCGATACGTCCCGTGTGCTCCGCTATCACGGCTATCTGGAAGATTCGCCGAACGAAACCCGGGCTAAGACTCAGGGCCTGCGCCGCGCCATCGAGGCGGTTCTGGAAGGGCGGCCAGTCGCGATGCCAGAGGGCAAGGCGATGGGGTGCGGCATCCGCCGGGTTAAGCCTTAGCAGGCCTCAGGGTACCCACGGTTGCGCATCGCAAGACCCACGGGTGCATCGCGCGTAGAATGGGTACTCGATTATGAGTAGACCCGTTCTGTTTCTATCCCTTCTGACTGCGGCCGCGGCGCTGGCCGGACCTGCGCAGGTGAAGATCGTGCGCCAGGGAGATGGCTTTGCGCTGTCGCGGAACGGCCAACCGTATTTCTCGAAAGGCGCGGTAGGCGCAGTCCATCTGGAAGAACTGGCCGCAGCCGGAGGCAACTCGATCCGCGCCGGAGTGGACGCGCTCGATCGCGCGCAAGCGCTGGGTCTGAGCGTGCTCGCCGACCTGCCCTTCGGCAAGCAGCGCTGGGGTTTCGACTACGCCGATCAGACTGCCGTGAACCGGCAGCGCGAACAGTTGCGGGCGATCGTCGAGCAGCACAAGCACCACCCGGCCCTCTTGGCCTGGGCGCTGGGCAATGAACTGGAAATCAGCACGACCGCCGGGCAGCGCGCGACTTTGTGGAAGGAGATTGATGAAGTCGCGCGCATGATCCACGGCATCGATCCCGACCACCCAGTTATCACGGTGGTGGGCGGCCAATACAAAGAGGTGCTGCACGAGCTCAACGACTACTGTCCGCACCTCGACGCGGTCGGGCTGAACTCCTATGCCGACATGCTCACTTTGCCGGAAGACATCCGGCGCGAAGGCTGGACGCGGCCCTATTGGGTGACCGAGTTCGGTCCGCGCGGCCACTGGCAGGCGCAGCGCACGGCGTGGAAGCTGCCCATCGAAGACTCCAGCACGGAGAAGGCCGAGTTCTACCGCAAGGCTTACGAGCATGCCATCCACGGGCAGCCGCAGTGCCTGGGCTCCTACGTCTTCCACTGGGCGCAACATCACGAGAAGACCCACACCTGGTACGGCATGTTTCTGGAGGACGGCAGTCGCACCGAAGCCGTGGATGTCATGACGTACCTGTGGAGCGGACGCTGGCCGGCGAACCGCAGCCCGCGCCTGGGCGCCCGTGCGATCCAAATCAGCACGGAGAACGGCGGCGCGCCGGGACCGGCGGTCCTGCCGCCCGGTGCGGTGCTGCATTGTCATCTGGACGCTTCCGATCCCGATGGCGATGCGCTCCGCTACAGTTGGGACCTGCGGCTCGACGTGACCGGCGACCCCAAAGTCGGGGGCGACCGCGAAGAGCCGACACCGCCCATCGAAGGTCTGGTGCTCGCAGCCGTGGGCAATCACGCCACGTTCCGCCTGCCGGAGAGCGAGGGCGCCTACCGGCTGTTCGCATACGTGCGCGACGGCCATGGCAATGCGGCGACCGCTAATTTCCCTTTACGCGTGGAGAAACCCGCGTTCCCCGCCGTCGCCCCGGATCCGGACGTTTCCAAGTTCGGCGCGGGCATCCAGCGCACAATGACGTTGCTGGCTACGAGTACGCCGGAGCGGCGCAATGCCGTGCGCATTCTGTTCTATGGCCAGTCGCTCACGAAACAGGAGTGGACGCGGACCGTCGCCGACGACCTGCGAACGCGTTTCCCATACGCCGATAGCACCTTCGCCAACCGTGCGATCGGAGGCTATGCCTCAAACATCCTGAAGCGCACACTGCCGCACGACGTCTTTGCGTTCTATCCAGACCTGATCATCTTCCACGATTTCGGCGGGGAGCCCGACTACGAGCACATCATCAGGGAGATCCGCAGCCATACCACGGCAGAGATCCTGATTCAGAACGACCGGCCGGACGCCCTCACGGTTGGACCGGAGCCCACCGATCCAAAGAAGCTGAGCGGCTACAAGTGGATGAACCGGCACAACGCCGAGTGGCTTCCGGATCTCGCTGCCCGTTACGGCTGTGAGATCGCCGACGTGCGCGGGCCCTTTATTGAGTACCTGAAGGCGAACGGCCTGAAGCCGGCGGATGTCCTCAACGACGGCACCCACTTCAACTATCAGGGCGACTACGTGATCGCCGAATTGACCGCACGCCACCTGCGCTATGATCCGGCGCTGCCGCGCAAGCCCCGGGAGGATCTCGTGCGCACGTACGAGATCGGGCGCGACATCCAATGGGTGAACGGCAAGCTGGAACTGGAGTTCGAAGGCAACCGGGTGGACGCCATCGCAGGCTGGGCCGACCCGTACTACGGCGGTGAAGCGGAAGTCCGCATCGACGGCCAGCGCCCCTCGGAATGGCCCGAACTCTATTCCATCAGCCGAGCCAGCGACACCTTCAGCGTGGACTGGCCGGGGATCAACCGCATCGGCTCCGAGAAGCCGCTACAGGTGGAGGACTGGACGCTGCGCGTTCTGGAAGTGAACGCGGACGAGTCGCTGCTGCGTTTTGAAGTGACCGGCTCACGCACAGGCCCGGATGGAGGCGGCGTGAGCACGGAACGCTTCGTATCTAACTCCGGCCGAGTCGTGATCGAGCCGGAAGACTGGACCTTCGCACGCTCTTTCGAACTGAGCCACCGGCCGACGCCGCCAAGCTTCGAGATGACTTGGAGCGTGCTGCCCATGTTTGTCGACGTGTACCACGAGCAGCGCATCGAAGACCTCACCCGCGAGCAGCCCACGACGCTGGCGCTCGGGCTGCCGAATACAAAACACAAGCTGGAATTGACGGCCGGCGGCCCAAATCCGCCGGCGATCCGCGCGATCCGGATCTACCGGCCGCCCATCGCGAGGCAGGCCAAGGTCAACTGATACCGATCTCCCGCACGCAGCATCGACCGTGCGTTCGCACTGAACGAAAGTTCGGCGCGCGAAGTGCGCTTTCTGGCACCGCCACTCCACTCGCGGTGCGGTCAAAATGGAACCTCAGGTTCCATTTTTCAATTTGTGACCATTTACAATCAGCGAGTTACGAACACAGAATGGAACCTCAGGTTGCCGTCTGCGTTTCGCGCGCCGGCTCTTTGTGTGCCAGGCAAGGAGCATGCGGGCCATCTCTGCGCTGGCCCCGGGGCTTCCGGAGAGGAGGTTCTCAGCCTTTCGACTGATACAGGCATCCGGGATTGTCTTTCACGACGACGCCGGTCTCGTTGCCCCCCAGGTCCGATAACAACTCTTTGATAGCGCCGTTATGCAGCACGTTGTTGCTGATCACGCAGTGCTGGAGGTCGCGATAGATGATGCCGTAAGACGGCGATAACTGACCGCCGCCGCCGTCATCACGGCCGACCTGAAGATTGTTGCCGACAAATGTGACGCCGCGCGCTCCTTCAAATCGCGCCTGGCCGGAATCGTAAGTGTCCGGCTTCGCAGTCTTGCCGCTCCGTTTCAGAAAGTTCCCCGTGATGTTCATCTGTTCACACGGCCCATTGGCGCCCCTCTTCAGGATCAATGCGCAGCCGCCGGAACGATCGAAGAAATTGCCGGTGATGTTGTAGCCGTCACCACCCGCAATCAATATGCCCTCGCCGTTCCACTCGATGCGGTTGCCGGTGAAAGTGCAGGACGCGTTTTCTTCCCGTGCTCCGAATCCGGCGCCGCGATTCCCGGACAGCCAGTTGTCCATCAGGAATCCGTCCCAACCTCGGAGCGAGATGCCGTCTCCGCCATTGTGCGCGATCATGCAATGGCGAATCGAGAAACACCACGCGCGGACCAGTCGCACGCCGTCGCCGCTGAAATGCGCGACCTGTGAGCGTTCGATCCGGAAGCAGTCCTCCTCTTTGCCGTAATCCGGCTTGTTGAGGAGAATCCCATGCGTGCTCGTGCCGAGATTGCCTCCTTCGAGGCTCAGCCCGTCGATGCTGACACCGAATGCTCCAGTGATGTTCAGCAAAGATGCAGCATTTGGGTCGCCCAGGCGGATCACGGACCCGCCGGGCGCTCGATAACTCCAGCCTGGGACGCCGATCAGGCTGACGTGCGGCCTCAAGTGCAACTCGGAACTGACGTAAACGCCCGGTGGGACGAAGACGGCGCCGCCGTGCGTCCCGGCATCGATCGCCGCCTGGATGGCTTTGGTATCGTCGCTCTTGCCATCGCCCTTGGCGCCGAATTGCCTCACGTCGAACATCGTGCTCGTTGAATTAGACATCTGGCCGCCTGTCGCCGGCACAGACATGGCTGCTAACCCGATGCCTGGCCCCAGGGCACCCAGGGCGACCGCTTGGGCGAGATGCCGGCGGCTGTAAATCTCATTGCTGTTCTTGACTGACATGCTTACCTCGCGTTGAAAACAGGGTAGCGAGTCGGGATGGCCCCTGCGCTACCCATGGGAATGAAAGTGGACGAACCGTCCCACTCGCCATTGTCGTCAATTCTTGCCAACCCAATCAGCACGCGCAAAACCGCGAGGGGCCCATATCCAACGCCAGCCGGGCACACCCGGGCGTCCCCGTCTCCGGGCACAAATAATTGAATGCGAGTCACTAGCTCAACATCCACCGCTTGAAGGCGGTGGCTGTTGAGTCCTGGAAGATGGATCAAGACCTTGCTCGCACGGCGCATTGGTCGTCCGGCTGAGCGCCGCGTCCTCCGGCCCTTACTGTGCAACCAGCATGGGCACCGAAGTAATTCCGCCGGCCGGATTCACACGCAAGCCGAGACCGGTGATGTTCCCGCCTGTGATATTGCTGAAAACGACGATCCCGCGATTGCCCGCCGCTTCCGGGAAATGGTCGGTCAGCGCGAAGGCGACGTGACCGAGGGACGGCAAACTCAATGTCCGGACCGCCAGTGGAGTTCCACTTGTATCCCAGAGCGTCGCAGTGATAGTGCTCGTGAAGACGGGCGCGAGATTGGTGATCGCCACTGCGGTCGTGAGGCCGTTGGTGTTGTCGTAGGGTAATTGGAACGTCGTCTGCGGCGATGTTTCCAGCGCGACCGTACCTTCCGACTGCACCCCTCCCTGGGACGTGTAGTGGAATACTGTATAGCCTGCCAGCGGGGCGGTGCTGAGCACGTCGGCCCAGCCAGTCACTGCGGTGCTGGATTGTCCGTCGCTCTGGATCAGCAGAGTGGCGTAAGGGTTCAGCGTAGCCGACGCAGTGCTCGCGGTCTGCGTCTGCGAGCTACCGCCCTGCACCAGCGTTGCCGTCAGGTTCAGCGGCGTCCCATCGTCGCCATAGAAATTGACCGTTACGGGCAGCGCCGAGTGCGAATTGTTGATCAGATATAGCGAACTGGTCCAGCCGCCGCCCATGGCGATCTGCGACAGAACCCCCACGCGGGACGCCGACGGCGAGTTGTCCGCGACCGTCAGGCCAAGCGGCAGTGTGGCGGTGGCACTGGCAGCGTCTCGCACTGCAACCGTGAAACTGTAACTGCCCGGAAGGGTTGGGGTGCCCGCTAGCACGCCGCCGCTTGTGAACGTGATGCCGGAGGGCAGCGCGCCGGAAGCAAGCGACCAGGTGTAGGGAGGAGTCCCACCCGCGGCGGTCAGGCCCAGGTAGTATGGACTCGACACCACGGCCTTCTGCAACGGGGCCGGGGCTACAATCGTTAGCACGGCATTGGAGCTGATCGAGATGCTGAAGCCTTGGCTCGCGGTGTTAGCCGTAGGCGTGGAACTGTCCATCACTGTGACGGTAACCGAGAAGTTTCCGGCGCTATCCGGCGTCCCGCCCAGCGTTCCGGTGCTGCTGTTCACTGTCATGTTAGGGGGTAACCCCGTGGCGGTCCAGCCATAAGGCGCCGTGCCGCCGGTCGCGATGAACACAATGACCGGATACGCGTCGCCGGCAATCCCGGCGGGCAGGTTCGCCAGGGACTGCCCCAGCGTTGTCGGCGTGATCGTAATTGTGGACTGGCCGAACAACGCCGAAGCTCCGGCCAGAGTAAATAGAATCATTGCCGCGCAGAGAATCCTGAAAGGCGCTCGGGCGCGGGACGCCTCCGCATTTTCCGGTTGTAAGTCGCTCCGATGAGAAGCATTGAGCTGCTTCGAAATCATAATTACCTCCTAATGTATTGTGCCGGCCTTCTTGGACCGGTCCCGTCTTCATTTTCAGTCTTTGAATGGTTCTCCGCGAGGGCAAATCGCCATCCCGCCGCTCCGAGCGAGAAAACCGCCTGGCCGTCGCCCCACGGTCCTTCCAGGCTTCGACTGGTTTCGGGATTGGCGCACTGCGGCCCCTGTCGACCCGCCCTCGTCCGGATCCGGTTCACCGCCCGCTTCCGTTGCGCAGTCGCCACAGCCGGCGATTGTTCCTCCATCTCCAAGTCCCCCGCCGGGTTGTACCAGCGTTTGCCTGTTATGGCGTTGCCTGCTCCGTGAGTAGCCATATTGTCCACGGATGGTCTCTGAGCGCCATGTCGGCAGTTGATTGTACTGCATCCGCGAATGCAAATGAATCTCCTGCCCCAGCCTTGGGTGTGCGACATAGCAGTGGAACCGATGCCGGTGCCGTGGGGCAGGCTGGCAGCCTGCGCGGCGGTTGCCTACCGCCGCCGTCTCGCGCCAACGCGCCAGTTGGCCGATTGCCAATCGGCCGCAGCTTGCCAAGCTGCCCCACAAACAGCGCCCTTTGCCTGGCGTGCCCATACGCTCGGCTTCCGGCCACTTGGCCAGCGAATCGCGCCGGCGTCCACTTCTATGTCGCACACCCCCCAGCCTCGGTGGGGGAGGGGAGAGCCCCGATATCCGCGCTGCATCCCGCGTCCAGTGCATGCTGCGCCAAGAGAGAGCCCTTTATAAGCGGTGCTGATCAATTATTACGAAAGTAGTGTTAGCTTGCGTCTTTCGAATTAAGGATCCTCTATTGCAATTAGCGCAGGTTCCCTTTAAAATCTCATCGACATATCATCTCTTGTTTCGGAGTGATTGGTTCCATCCCAGCACGAGCGACTTCCGCGCGCGTGGTCGAGTGGTGTCCGGGGCAAGTTTTGGGGTTCAAATAGCATTGTGCGCCGGTTTAGGCACGTAAGGAGGAGGCAGAGATGGACAAGACGAAGATCGGACTGCATAAGAGGAGGTTACAGATCTTGAAATCCCTATCGTTGTTATGTTTGGTATCGGCCGCCTCTGCGCTCCTGGCGCAGACGCCGAGACCCTTGGTGGCACCTGGTTCGGTGCCGGTGGGCGCCGCCCGGCCGACCGGTTGGGTGATAGGTCCCGCAATTACGTCCCCAATGTTGACAATTAACCCGAAGAGCGGCCGCTGGGTGAACATCAATGAGATGCTGAAAGTCTATGGTCTCGACCAGCTTACTGGCCAGGGCGCGGGCGCCACGATCGCCATCGTCGATGCGTTCGATTCGCCGAACGCAGAGCTGGACCTGAATACGTTTAGCACGCTGTACGGGCTGCCAGCGTGCACCACGGACAACGGATGTTTCACGAAAGCGAGCCAGCGCGGCGGAACCGACTATCCGGTCCGTAACTCCGGCTGGGAAGTTGAAATCAACCTCGATACGCAGTGGGTCCACGCGATCGCGCCGCTGGCAAAGATCATTCTGGTGGAAGCGGATTCGAATTATGATTCGGACCTGTACGCGGCGGAAGCCTACGCGGCCACGGTAGCCTCGGTAGTATCCAACAGTTGGAGCGCCGGCGAATACTCGGGTCAGAACTTCTGGGACAGCTATATGACCCAGGCGAACGTGACCTATCTGGCGTCCTCGGGCGATTCCGGCGGATTTATCGGATATCCCTCGACGTCGGCCAAGGTGATCGCCGTCGGTGGTACGACCATCGGACTTGATACGGCGGCAAACCACTGGGCCGTCCTATTCCCCGTGGTGGAGACGGGGTGGAGCGGTTCCGGCGGCGGCTGCAGCGCGTATACGCCATCACTGACCTACCAGAAACCTCTGGTGCCAACGATCTGCAAGAAGCGCGCGGTGCCGGACCTCTCGATGGACGCCGATCCGAACAGCGGCGTGTTGGTACGAGTATCCCTGCAGGGCGGCTACTACAGAGTTGGCGGAACGAGTCTGGCCTGCCCGATGACCGCCGCAATGATCGGGATCGCCAACGGGCTGCGAGCCGGCGCCAGCAAGCAACCGCTCAGCAACACGCTGATGCACCTTTATGACCACGGGCTCTCCGCGACCTACTCCCGCGACATCACGTCCGGAACGGCCGGCCTATGGCCTTTTCTCTGGAATTCCACGGTAGGCTTCGATTTCGTCACGGGCCTGGGAGCGCCAGTGGCCAACAATCTTGTGCCGTACCTGGTTTCGCTGCCCTAGGGCGAGGATACGATTCGAGTATTTGAAGCGAAGGAGGAAAGGGGGCCGTCGTCTTTCCTCCCGAGGCCGGCTACCAGGCTCTTGGGCGCATCAACGCCGCAGAGCTTGAGAGAAGGAGGTCCGGTTTCGCTTCGGGAGCAATTGAACAGTGAGGAGGCTTTTTTCAATGAAGAGACTATTTCAGTTCCTGGCCGTTGCCTGCCTGCTCGCCGTGAGCAGCGCGTGGGCAACTCCCACCTATATACCGGTCACCGATCCCAGCTTCTTTACGCAGAGCGTCGATTGGTGCACGTTGGCAAGCTCAAATTGCAGCGCGACACTGCCTACGCCGACCGCATGGACTTCGAGCCCATCGGGTCTGACTGGACAGGCCGGATTGTTCTACAGCACGCAAGCGTTTACGGTGAGTCCCGATCCGTCCGGTATGGGGCTGATCGACAATGGCGCCTCCTACGACGTCGCGGCGTCGTTCGACTCACAGGTTTATGGCGCCGGTGCGTATATCGAAAGCAGTTACGTGGGTACCGTCTATGCCAGCGTGTTCCTGTTCAACGACGTTTACAACGAGCTGGTGGGATGGTCCTGGATTGCGACCTTCGACGGAACGCCGGGCGAGTCGATCTTCATCGGGGCTTCGAGTTCCCAGCAGGAAGTGTCTTTCGTCGTTTTCGATGTTTCCGACTACACTACCGATTCCATCCAGCAGTTCTCCGTCGGAACGCTGGGCTTCAACCCAGTGCCCGAACCGGGATCGCTGGCGCTCATGGCGCCGGCGTTGCTTGGCCTCGCCGCCATGCTCCGCAGGCGCGCTCGTAAGGGCTAGCCGCGCGCACGGGTAGTCATCTTCGACACGGTAATCGGCGCGAGCGACCTGCTCGCGCCGTTTCTTTGCCTGGAACCGGATCCTTCGTATTTCTTGCCCCCGCGCAGACAAAACGACGCGCCACCTCGAATCGTGGTCACCCATCCAGCGCCAAGGAATAAGCTATATGAGGGCTGCTTAGCATCCGATGTCTCCGGTCGATGCGCGCGGCTAGGGCCAGCCCGTGAGCATTGCACCCGGGTCGGGCCCCCGGCGCCTGAACTATGAGTGCGCAGAGCGAATGCCTGAGAGAAGGCCTGAGAGAAGGAATGACGCGATGAATCGTTCAACAACAAGGATGTCGCTTGCCGCGTGTCTCGCGCTGGCGCTGGGAGTTGGCGGCGCCGCGGCCCAGAGCAATTCCGATCCGCTCAAGAGCGGATTTGAGAATCCGCCGTCGAGCGCGCGTCCGCGGGTCTGGTGGCACTGGATGAACGGCAACATCTCCAAGCCGGGAATCAAGCTGGATCTGGAGTGGATGCACCGCATCGGGATCGCCGGCTTCCAGAATTTTGACGCGGCGCTGGAGACGCCGCAGGTGGTGGACAAGCGCCTGGCTTACATGACTCCTGAATGGAAGGACGCCTTCAAGTACGCGACGACGCTGGCGGATCAACTGGGCCTGGAAGAGGCGATTGCCGGTTCGCCAGGCTGGAGCGAGACAGGCGGTCCCTGGGTTCCGCCATCGCAGGGCATGAAGAAGTATGTGTGGAGTGAGACATCCGTTGAGGGCGGGAAACCCTTCAAGGGAGTCCTGGCTAAGCCTCCCTCGAACACAGGGCCGTTTCAAAATCTGCCCGAGACGGATAGAGCCCCAGGCGCACCGCATTTTTACGCCGATACCGCAGTCATCGCGTACCGCAGGGCAGAGAGCGATGTGCCGCTCGAAACTTGGCACCCTAAAGTGACTGCGAGCGGCGGAGCGCCAGACCTGGGGATGCTCAGCGACGGCGACGTGCAGAAGACGACGAAGCTCCCGATCCCGAAAGCCGGCGAAAATGCTTGGATTCAGTACGAATTCGCGGAGCCTCAGACGCTGCGGGCCATCACGATAGTCACCAAGGACTTTGACCAGGCCACCGCGTATATAGCCGGTACAGCCAATCCGGAGAAGCTACTGGAAGCCAGTGACGACGGGCAGAACTTCCGGTTGATCGTGAATCTGCCTGAAGATGGCGCTCCCCAGCGTACGGTTGCTTTCCCTCCCGTGAAGGCAAAGTTCTTCCGTGTCCTTTTCAAACGGATGCCGCCTCCCCCGGTGCCCGGATGGATGGCCGGCATGGACGTTTCCGCAATGCGCGCGAAGCTGGGCGCACCCCCGACAGACTACGAGATAGCCGAACTGGTGTTGCATCCGGGAGCGCGCGTAAGCCGGTTTGAAGATAAGGCCGCATTCACGCCGCTCGAGGATCTCTATCAATTTGCGACTCCTTCATTCGCCGCGGATGACGCCGTATCAAAGTCCAATGTCATCGACCTGACTTCGAAGTTGCGTGCGGACGGTACGCTCGATTGGACGCCCCCGGCCGGCGATTGGGTTGTGCTTCGCTTCGGCTATTCCCTGTTGGGAATCACCAACCACCCGGCAACCGCGGAAGCCACTGGCCTGGAAGTTGACAAGCTGAATGGCGCCGATGTGAAGAAGTACATGGACGGCTACCTGGACAGCTACAAGGAAACGGTCGGCGCCGGTTACATGGGTAAGCGCGGCATCCGTTACGTGATCACCGATAGCTGGGAGGCCGGCGCGCAGAACTGGACTGACGATATGCTCGCCCGGTTCAAACAGCGGCGCGGATATGATCCGCTGCCCTGGATGCCCGTCCTCACTGGACAGGTGGTCGAAAGCGCGAAGGCGAGCGACCAGTTCCTGTGGGACTTCCGCAAGACCATCGCCGACCTGACCGCGGACGAGCACTACGGCCAGGTGGAGGCATCACTCAAAGCGCGGGGTATGGGCCATTATGGGGAATCCCACGAGGGCGGCCGCGCCTTTATCGCCGACGGCATGGAGGTGAAGAAACTCGACGACATCCCGATGAGCGCCATGTGGACCCAGACGCCGGGCGTGAACAAAGAGCAGTACGGCTACAACGCAGACGATCGGGAATCCGCGTCGGTGGCGCATATCTACGGTCAGAATCTGGCCGCGGCGGAGTCCATGACGGCTTCTGCCGCGCCATGGGCGTGGTCGCCGGCAACCCTGAAGCCGACTGCGGACCAGGAGTTGCTGAACGGCATCAACCGCATCGTCATTCACGAATCTGCTCACCAGCCGTTGATCGGCAAGGCGCCGGGCCTGACGCTTGGGCCTTACGGACAGTGGTTCAATCGCAACGAGACCTGGGCGGAGCAGGCGAAGGTGTGGATCGACTACCTGGCGCGCAGTTCCTACCTCTTGCAGCAGGGACGCTTTGCCGCGGACGTGCTCTACTTCTACGGCGAGGACTCGAACCTCACCGCGATCTTTGGCGACAAGTCGCCGGCCGTGCCCGCGGGCTACGGCTTCGACTACGTCAACGCGGACGCCTTGATTCACGCACTGAGCGCCGCCGACGGGCGCCTCACAACGCAGAGCGGCATGAGTTACCGCCTGCTCGCCCTGGATCCGTACAGCAGGCACATGTCGTTGCCGGTGCTGCGCGCCATTCATAAACTGGTGGAACGCGGTGCGGTCGTGGCTGGACAGAAACCCACGGACACGCCGAGCCTGTCGGACGATCAGGCGGAGTTCACCAGGCTGAATGATGAACTGTTTGGCGACGGCACAGGCGTACATAAAGTAGGCAAGGGCCAGGTCTACGCGGGGCAAGACGCCGGGGCGGTGCTGAGTGAGCTGAAGGTTGCTCCGGACTTTGACCACACCAAGCCGGAGAGCGATACGCGAATTCTCTTCGTGCATCGTAAGCTGCCCGGCGGCGATATCTATTTCCTGGACAATCGCAGCGACCGCGCCGAGACGGTGGATGCGAGTTTCCGCGTGACGGGCAAAGCGCCGGAGCTCTGGTACGCCGAGACTGGCAAGTCAGAGCCCGCCTCCTACACGATCGCGGGCGACCGTACGACGGTGCCGCTCCATCTTGAACCCTGGGGCACGGTCTTCGTCGTATTCCGCACGCCGGCGAAAACGCCATCGCGCGCGTTGCCCAAGCTGGTCGAGACGCCACTGGCAACGCTGGACGGTGCTTGGAATGTGAGCTTCCAGGCGGGGCGTGGCGCGCCGGCGTCCGTGCGTATAGACAAGCTGGCTTCGTGGAGCGATAACCCCGCTGCGGGTGTCAAATACTTCTCCGGAACAGGCACCTACACCACAACGGTTCAGGCGCCGGCTGGCTGGTTCAAGGCGGGCGCGAAGCTCTGGATCGACCTGGGCGATGTAAAGAACCTGGCTGAGGTCGCGGTGAACGGCAAGCCGCTCGGCATTGTGTGGCATGCGCCATATCGCGTGGATGCAACCGGCGCGCTGAAGGCTGGCGCAAATGAAGTCACCATCAAGGTGACTAATGCATGGGTCAACCGGCTGATCGGCGATGAACAACCGGACGCGAAGGCGAAGTACACGTACGCGGATGTGAAACCGTACAAGGCGGACTCGCCGCTGCTGCCTTCGGGTCTGCTGGGACCAGTGCAAGTCTACGCTCTTGCGCCACAGTAAAGCGACGCAAGAAGCGCCAGTTGAATCGAGAGGGTCTGATGCGATGCACCGGGATACCCTTGATCTTAATTGGTGATCGCACCTTGGCCGGCGCGCAGGAATCCAGCTTCCGGGTGGCGCCGTGCCCGGATGCACGCCCAAACCCGCTGCAGACACCATCGCGTTTGCCTCGCGGCGCGCTGGCTGAAAGCCCACAGGGTTCCGGTGGTGTTTGTCCCGGGGACATGGCTGACTGGAATGCACAGGCTGTCACCACCACCGCTATGCACACCAATTCATGCGGTAGAAAGTTCCAAAGACTAGGGGCGGGCAGGTCCGGATCGACCCCGACAACATGATACAGTTTGGCGCCGGCTGCTCAATGCTGGCGTGCAAAATTCTCAACTGGAAAATAAAGTTTCGGCAAGCTGTTGCGCGATGCTAACCGACGAACGGCAAACCAGTTACTGAAGTACCATACGAAAATAGTCAAGTTGCTTTTCACTTGCAGACAACCACCCAACACAATAAACTACGTGTGTCTTCCACGCGTTTTGGGTGTGCATGGATGCTTGGAGGCGGCTCCGGAGTCGTAGTGTGTTCGCTTCAAGCCGAGAGGAAGCGGTGGAGTCGTATCGGGTGTCAATTCCCAGTGGCCACGTCCTTGGGGGTGTGGAAGCATAGCTTCAGGTCAAGGAGGAGGAACGAACCTCATCATGAAAAAGATGCTCTTTTGGGCGGGCGTTATGGCGCTCGCCGCTCTAATGGTGGCGCCGGTGTCAGCCAGCGCCATAGTCTACAACAACGATTTCGGCGGCGTCGTCAGCGGCGACAATTATAATGAAGACGGCTTTACCATCAACTTTGGCTTCTCCGTCACCGACTCTTTTGTACTGGGATCGAGCACAACCATTTCGGGAGCCAACTTTGCGGTCTGGACAGTTGGCGACAGCTTGACCTCGGTGGACTGGTCCATCAGGAACAACGACGGAGCCGATCCACTCTCGGGGAGCTTGGTTGCGTCGGGCACCGCTAATCCAGTCGGGACCTTCCTGGTCAGTAACGGCAATGGCTACAACATCTACAGCGAGACCTTCAATTTTTCCGGCTTGGCTTTGACGGGTGGCACCACGTACTGGTTCCAACTTGACAACGCCGTCATGTCAGGCGGCGATTACACTTATTGGGACCAGAGCGACGGCCCGTCACTTGGGTACCAATCAGATGAAGGGTATACGCCTTACGGAAACTCATGCCAAGGCCTCTGCACTGGTTCGGAGTCCTTCCAGCTTCTCGGCGGCGTCAGCAGCGTTCCCGAGCCGGGAACCTTAGCACTGCTGGGCTGCGGTTTGTTGGCTTTGGGCGCGTTCCGGCGCCGCAAGAAGTAAATAGGCTTTACGTTTCGAATCGGGGACGGCAGCAGGCGACTGCACGAGCGCTTGGGCCGTCCTCAAGTTTTTATCCCGCTTGGGTCTGTCGAAAAACGACTTCCGGCTTGATGTCCCAGCCCGCTTGCGGTATCCCTCCAGCCGATTCAAGTCAACGCCCGACTCTCGCTTGCGGGTCAAGCTGTCCAAAGTTGAGAGGCGCTCCGAGGCACAAAGTGTGCGCACCAGGTTTCCGCTCGGGAAACCAGGCGCGGCGCCTCTTCAGCATGCACGCTGAAAGCGAAGGAACTTCTTGCGCGGAGTCCGCCTGATTTGCGGGATGGCTCGATCGGCATCTCTAAGGATGGGATACCCCTGGAGCGAAACCGTCGCCGCAGCGGTAAACTCCATGCGAACGGCCCTCTATAGCCATAGAAGCCGGGTGCATCTTCGCATACAATCACCTTAGTCGTGCTCGGGACGCATTGGAGATATTCAGCTCGTAATAGCGTGAATACGCGCGTCTCTGCCGATGAGGAGGGTCCGTGTATTCTCGCGCGCTTCGCCCCGCTTTGCTCTGCGCCGCCCTGTTCCTCGCCCCACTGAGCGCCCAGCAGTTCGTCGTCACCACGGTCGCTGGCGGCGCCTTGCCCGCTACGCCCGCTCCCGGCGTGAGCGTGTCGGTGCATTACCCGCGCGCCTTGTTCGTCGATGGTGCGGGCAGCACGTATTTCACGGCGGCGAACGCCGTGCTGAAGCTCGACAAGAGCGGCGTGCTGACGCGCTTTGCCGGGTCCTCCACCGCGGGCTACTCGGGCGACGGCGCTTCGGCCCCCAACGCCCGCCTCTATTACCCCTGGAGCCTTGCGGTAGACCAGACCGGCAACGCCTTCATTGCCGACGTTGGCAATTCCGTCGTTCGCAAAGTCACGCCCAGCGGCATTATCTCCACCTACGCGGGCAACGGCAGCTACGGTTCGTCGGGCGACAGCGGCCCCGCCACCCAGGCTTCGCTAGGCACCATCGGCGGCGTCGCAGTCGATTCCAACGGCAATCTCTACATCGGCGACGTCGGTTACCAGAAGATCCGCAAGGTCGCTCCCGACGGCACGATATCCACCATACTCAGCAGCGGCGTCACCAGCCCTTGGGGTCTGGCCTGCGACGCGAGCGGCAACGTCTACATTGCCGACACCAACGCCAGCGTGGTTCGCAAGATGACCCCGCAGGGTGGTTTGACCACCTTCGCGGGCACGGGCACCCCAGGCTATGCCGGCGATGAAGCCGCAGCCACGCTGGCGCGGTTGTACGTCCCCTATGGCGTCTCCGTCGATGCCGCGGGCAACGTCTACATCTCGGATACTGGCAACAACGTCGTCCGCATGGTGGACACCAACGGTATCATCACCACGGTCGCCGGCAACGTCTCGAATGCCTACACGGTCCTCGGCGATGGCGGCCCGGCCACTTCTGCCGGACTCTCGTACCCGCAGGGCGCCGGCGTCGATCCGAACGGGAATTTATACATCTGCGATCTTGCCAATAATCGGATCCGCAAGGTTACAACCGACGGCGTCATTCATACCGCCGTGGGCGGAGGCGCAGCGTCGGGCGGGGACGGCGGACCCGCCGCCTCCGCCCAACTCAATGGTCCCTACGGAGTTGCTGTAGACACCTCGGGCGACCTCTTCATAGCGGAGTCGCTGAGCAACAAGGTGCGAAAGGTCGCGCCCGACGGAACCATCACCACCATCGCCGGCAATGGTACCCAGGGCTCCAGCGGCGACGGCGGACCCGCGCTCCAGGCGGAATTCTACATGCCGTGGGGGATTGCCGCCGACAACCGGGGAAACGTCTTCGTCGGCGACTTCAGAAATGCCGAAGTGCGCAAGGTCGATGCGAGTGGCAAGATCACCCTTTTCACCGGGACGGGATACGTGGCGGGTCTGGCCTTCGATGCGGCTGGGAATCTCTTCATATCGCAATATGCATCTTCACAGATTTGGAAAGTGGATTCCAACGGCAAAGGCGACATTTTTGCGGGCGTCAACAACAGCGGCTCTCAAACTCCGCAGTTTGCCGGCGACGGCGGCCCTGCGCTGAAGGCCTCCTTTGCGCAACCCACCGGCCTCGCCGCCGACTCAAACGGCAACCTGTACATCGCCGACCTCGGCAACCAACGCGTCCGCAAGATCTCTGCGAGCGGCGTCGTCAGCACCGTCGCGGGCAACGGCACGGCCGGCTTTTCGGGCGATGGCGGACCTGCCACGCAGGCTCAATTGGATTTCCCTTATGGAGTCGCCGTCGATCCGGCGGGCAACCTCTACATCGCAGATTCCAGCAACGGCCGCATTCGCATGGTCGACTCCAACGGCACGATTACGACCGTTGCCGGCTCGAATGGCTTCTTGTATTCCGGTGACGGCGGACTGGCAATCAACGCCGTCTTCGACAGTCCCGTCGGGATCAGCGCCGACGCGCATGGCAACCTGTATGTCGCCGATCAGTACGACAGCGTCATCCGCATGCTGACGCCCGCACACACTGCACCTCTCTACTCCATCACGAACTCCCACCCCGGCCTGGCGATCGCGGGCCAGCCCGTCTCCTCCACCGTCATCGTCGGCAATTCCGCCTATGCTGGCGTCACCTCGGGCGCCGTGACGGTCGCCTTTACCCTGCCTTCCTCCATAACGCTTAGCTCCATCGGCGGCAGCGGCTGGTCCTGCGCCGGCACATCCTGCACGCGCAGCGACGCCCTCGCGCCCGGCGCGGCGTATCCGGCGATCACAGTCAGCGCGACCCTCGCCGCCAGCGCCTCGGGACAGATCATGTCCAACGCCGTCGTCTCCGGCGGCGGTTCGCTCTACAGCGCGAGCGCGCAGGACGTCATGAACGTCGTGCCTCCGGGCACCTCCTACTGCAGCTATGCGCTCGACGCCACCGCGGCGGCGTTGCCGCCCTCCACAGCCAGCGGCACAGTGCAGGTCTTGACCGATGCCGGCTGCCCGTGGAACGCGGCTGCCGATCAATCCTGGGTGACCTTCAACAACGCCAGTTCAGGCTCGGGCCCGGGCTCGGTTACCTACTCTGTCACGGCCAACTCCGGCGCCGCGCGCACCGCGACGCTCACCATCGGCGGCCAGAGCTTTGCCATCCGCCAGGCCAGTCTGGCCTCCGCCGCGCTGCCCTTGGCCGGCGTGCTCGCCCACTTCGACTCAGGCGCTAACTGGGAGAGCACAATCACGGTCGTCAACACCGCGGCGACGCCCGCCGAAGTTGCCGTCAACTTCTTCGACTACAAGGGCAATCCGGTCGCTCTGCCTTCCACGTTCCCGCAGACTCCGGCTCAAGGCACCCAGCAGGTCGCGACTTGGGATCAGACGCTCGCCGCGAACGCGCTCGCCGTGCTCGACACCCGCCAGAGCGGCACGGCCGACACGGTCGGTTCCGCGCAACTCCGCGCCGCCGCCGGCGTGAGTGGTTTCGAGGTTTTCGCCAACCTCGCCAGCGGCCAGCAGGCCGCGGTCCCATTGGAGACGCGCAATGCGCCCTCTTATCTCCTCGCCTTCGACAACACCGGCGCACTCGCCACCGGCGTGGCCATCGCCAACGTCTCGAGCGCGGCCACGGTCAATGTGATTCTTCGCGACGATACCGGCGCGCAAATCGGAAACGAGACTGAGCCGCTCGACGCGTTCGGGCACGACTCCTTCATGCTCTCCAAGTGGTCCGAGACGATCGGCAAACGCGGCACCGTCGAATTCGACACGCCGCCTGGCGCCCAGATCACGGTTCTCGGTCTGCGCGTCAACGGCCAGGCGCTGACGACGCTGCCGGTGTTGGCCAACGTCGCCACCGGCGGCGGCTCGCTCGCCCACTTCCAATCCGGCGGCGGCTGGCAAACGACCTTCACTCTCGCGAATACGGGTGCTTCGGCCGCGCCGTTCACCGTGACGTTTTACGACGCCAACGGCGCGCCAACGGCTCTTCCGCTCTCGTCACCGGAACTCGGCGATCTGAGTACGACGGACACTGTCACCGAGACCCTGCAGCCGAATGCCTCCGTCCAACTCGTGACACAAGGCGTAAGCACACAGACCGGCTCTGCCCACCTCGCCTCCACGGGCACAGTGAGCGGGTTCGCCATCTTCCGCTCCGGCGCGGGCCAGGAGGCGGTAGTGCCGCTCGAAACGCGCCAGGGCACATTCGTTCTCGCTTTCGACAATACGAACGGCCTCGCTACGGGACTCGCCATCGCCAACTTCTCCGCGCAGACGGCGCAGGTAAATGTCATCGTCCGCGACGATACCGGAGCGCAGATCGGCTCCCACATCGAACAGCTCGCCGCAAATGGCCATGACTCCTTCATGCTCGCTTCCACCTGGTCCGAGACCGGCGGCAAGCGCGGCACGGTGGAGTTCGCACCGCCTTCCGGCGCCGCCATCGGCGTTATCGGCATTCGCGCCATCCCCGCTACGGGCGTCGTCACCACTGTCCCGGTTCTGGCGAAGTAACGCGGCGCAACTATCCGGCCGGGCTTCGGCCCGGCCGCGCGTCCGCGCATCTGCTCTAGGAGTTTGTTGAAAAACCCGATTGCCTCCCACCCGCAACAGCAGGGCGCAAAAGAACTCACGCTAGGATGCCCCACAACGCGTCGCCAAGGTTCGTCCGAGGGTTTTCTATCACCCGAATTTCGGGGGATACCGACCTCAAACGAGTTTTTCAACAAACTCCTAGTATCCTGTCTCTAAAGTCCGTGTAATAAAATGACGCTGGCGTACGTCTTCCTGTTATAAGGGAGGACGGCGATGGCACTTGGACGGCCCATCTCTCCGCTCAGTTTGAGCGAACAGGAACAGAGC
>Ga0181528_10000424_pt1 | contig 31067 bp, 20 predicted proteins | sample PEATcosm2014_Bin_47_FD_119742 | JGI IMG/M metagenome (GOLD analysis project Ga0181528, IMG submission 119742) | Peatland microbial communities from MTU Mesocosm Facility, Houghton, MI, USA - PEATcosm2014_Bin10_10_metaG | ecosystem: Environmental > Terrestrial > Soil > Wetlands > Peat | place...
GCGGCATCACCGGCCAGCTCTACAAGCAGTTCGCGCTGACCCTGGCGATTTCGGTGAGTTTGTCGGCAATCGTCGCTCTTACGCTGACGCCGGCGCTGTGCGCCATGATTCTGAAGCCGCGCGAAGCCGAAGGGCGTTTCCAGCGCTGGTTCAATGAGCGTTTCGAGCGCTTCACGGGCCTCTACACGGGACTTGTGCGGCAGACAATCCGGTTTGCGCCTCTGGCCGTGCTGGCCCTGGTAGTGATCTATGCCGTGACCGGCGGACTGGTGAAGACGCAACCCACGGCCTTCCTGCCCGATGAGGATCAGGGCTTCATCTTTATCAACGTGCAGTTGCCGGATGCCTCCAGCCTGGAGCGCACCGAGGCCGTGACGCGGCAGGTCGAGGCGATCATCCGCCAGGAGCCGACGGTGCGCGAGTACATCTCGGTGACCGGCTTCAGCATCCTGACCATGGGGTCTTCGTCGAACTCGGCGTCGGTGTTTGTGCAGTTGAAGCCATGGGAGCAGCGCAAGCTGCCGAATCAACAGATTGGCGCCGTGATCGGTTCTCTACAGGAGAAGATGGGCGCATTGCCCCAGGCTTTCATCCTCTGCCTGAACCCGCCGCCCATCATGGGACTGGGCAACGCCGGCGGCTTCCAGTTGGAGTTGCAGGACCGCGATGGCAAGGGGCCGCAGTACTTGCAGAGCGCTCTGGACCAGTTGACGGCCTCGGCGCGGCAACGCAAGGAGCTGAACCCGATGACGGTCTTCAGCGGCTACAGCACCAGCGTGCCGCAGATCCGCATGGAAGTGGATCGCGAGAAGGCAAAGCAGTTGGGCGTGCCGCTGGACGATCTGTTCTCGACCATGCAGACCTACCTGGGCTCCTACTTTGTGAACCAGTTCAACTTGTACGGCCGCACGTGGCGTGTGTACGCGCAGGCCGATCCCAGCTACCGCATGTCCACCGAGTCGCTGAACTCGATTTATGTTCGTGGCACAAGCCAGGGCACGCAGACCACGGCCGGACTCAGCAATATGATTCCGCTGACCACCTTGGTTCATGCCGAGAGCACTTCCGGGCCTTCCACCTACAAGCGCTACAACCTTTACACCACTGCGGAGGTGAATGGCGCGCCTGCCGCCGGCTACAGTTCGGGTGATGCCATCCACGCCATGGAAGATATTCTGCGGCAGATGCCTCCAGGCATCGGCTACGAATGGACAGGTACGGCCTACCAGGAGAAGGAATCCGGCGGCAAGCAGTTGCAGATTTTCGGAATGGCGCTGGTCTTCGTCTTCCTGGTGCTGGCCGCGCTGTATGAAAACTGGGCGATCCCGTTCAGCGTGCTGCTGGGCGTTCCGCTCGGCGTGCTGGGAGCCTTCACCGGCATCCGGCTGCTGCATCTTGATAACGACGTGTACGTGCAGATTGGACTGATCACGCTGATCGGCCTGGCGGCGAAGAACGCCATCCTGATTGTGGAGTTCGCGAAGATCGAGCACGAGCAGCATGGGCTCAACCTGGTGGAGTCGGCCATCAAGGCGGCGCGATTGCGCTTCCGTCCCATCCTGATGACATCGTTCGCCTTCATCTTCGGCGTGGCGCCCATGGTGGTAGCCACCGGAGCGGGCGCCGCCAGCCGCCACTCGCTGGGTACGGCTGTCTGCTTCGGCATGATGTTCGCCACCGCGCTCGGGGTCTTCTTCATTCCTCTGCTGTATGTGCTGGTGGAAGGCCTGAAGGAGAAGTTCTTCGGGCTGCCGAAGGAGATGGTTGCGCACCAGGCGCAGAAAGGTTCGGAACTCGCATGAAGAAAACTCTGATTGCCTTCAGTCTGGCGGGAGCTCTCATGCTGAGTTCCTGCACCGTGGGGCCCAAGTACCAGCGTCCAACCGCGGAGGTGCCACAGGCCTTCCGCGGGGCGGTGCCGGACGCCACTGCCGAGCAGAACAAGAGCCTGGCTGACCTGCCATGGTGGGAGCTCTTCCGCGATCCCGCCCTCCAGGACCTGATTCACCAGGCGCTGAAGCAGAACTACGATCTGCAGATTGCGGCCGAGAAGGTCATCCAGGCCCGCGCGCAGTTGGGCATCACACGCGCGGCGCAGTATCCTTCGGTCACCCTCGGGGCCGGCCAGAGCGGCGGCCGCGACACCTCGCAGTACAATTACAACTTCTTTACCCTGTCGCCGGATGCGATCTTCCAACTCGACTTGTTCGGCGGGCTGCGCAAAGCCACCGAGGCCAGCCGCGCCCAGTTGCTGGCCACCGAGGAAGCGCGGAAAAACGTCGTGCTCACCCTGGTCAGCGACGTGGCCGCCGACTACTTCCAGTTGCTTACGCTCGACGCCGAGCTGGCGACGGCCAAAGAGACTGTGGCGAGCCAGGGCGAGTCCGTGCAGTTGACCGCGCTGAAGCTGGAGCATGGCACCGTCTCTCGCGTGGATGTGTTGCAGGCACAACAGGTGCTCGACCTTGCCAACGCCCAGATTCCTGACCTGGAGCGGCAGGTTGCCCAGACGGAGAACGCGCTGAACATTCTGTGCGGCAAGCTGCCGGATTCCATCCAGCGGGGCCAGTTGCTGACCGATCAGTATCTGCCGCCGCAGGTGCCGGCCGGGTTGCCCTCAGAACTATTGCAGCGCCGGCCGGACATCCGGCAGGCCGAAGATCAGTTGATTGCGGCCAATGCGCAGATCGGCGTGGCGCGCGCCGCCTTCTTTCCTTCGATCTCTCTGAGCGGAGCGGTAGGGGCGAATTTTGGACGCGATGGCGCCTACACCTCCAACATGCCCACGCACTTTGACACATGGTCCTACGCGGCCCAGTTGACGCAACCAATTTTTGACGCCGGCAAGTTGCGCAACAACATGCGGGCCACCAAGAGCCAGCAGCGCCAGGCAGTGCTCACCTACCGGCAGGCCATCCAGAAGAGTTTTGGCGAGGCCAGCGATGCGCTGGTGGGCTACGACAAGCTTCGCCAGGTTCGGCTCCGCCAGGAGGCCAGCGTGCGCGATCTGAAGGAAAACGTGACGCTGAGCAACGAGCGCTATCGTGCCGGCATCACGGCCTACACCGAAGTGCTGGACGCGCAACGCTCGCTATTTGCCGCCGAGCAGAGCCTCGTACAGTCGCGCGGCAACGAACTACAGTCCCTGGTCACGCTCTACAAGGTGCTGGGCGGAGGCTGGAAACAATAGAACTGGTCCTGCTCACTTCGAATCCTTGCCTGCTCTTCTCCTGCGGATTCGAAGTGAGCAGAACAGCTCAGTACCGGAGCCCACCTCCCGAGTACAATTCCCAAGCGAATGAGTCCCCACTCATTCATTGCTTCTCCTTGAGAAAAGTTTTTTAGTTAAACCACCTACAGTGAATATCTCAAAATTCTTACGGCAAACCGATTGACGACCAGTTTGGAATTGATATCTAATTCGTTCACTTGTTGGTTCGCGGTATCGCAATCGTCCACTTTTCTGTTGACAGCGGTCTATTCACTTCTTCCCGTTGGCATTTCGGCACCGCGCCGCCATGTACTCACGCGGAAATCCATCCCCTCTTCACCGTTTCAACGATTGCAGGAGCTTTGAGTATGAGGTCAACTATTCTCCCTCGAATCACGTTCAGGACACTGTTTCTGCTGGCACTGGCCTTTGTATGGGCCACGGTCGCCTTTGCCCGAGTGAGCACCGATGCCACGCCCACCGTCCGCATCAAGGGCAAGATTGATGCCAGCACACGCGTTCAAATCCAGGGCCACGTTCCCGGAGTAGTGAAGAGCGGCGCCGCCAAGGATCTTGGCCGCCTGGCCGCCTCCACCCCGGCCGAACACCTGGTGATGGTGCTGAAGTCCAGCGATGAGCAGAAGCATGAACTCCGCCGTGTGCTGGACACCATGCACGACAAGAAGACCTCGAACTATCACCAGTGGATGACCCCTGACGAATTCGGCCAGCACTTTGGCGTGCATGACGACGACATCGCCACCCTCAAGAGCTGGCTCACCAGCCAGGGCTTCACCGTGGAAGACGTCAGCAAGAGCAAGCGCGTCCTTCACTTCAGCGGCACCACCGGCCAGCTGGAAAACGCCTTCAACGTTGAAATGCACCAGTACAGCGTGAACGGCGAACTGCACGTCTCCAACAACCGCGAACTGTCTGTGCCCAAGGCGATCAGCCCGGTTGTGGCCGGTGTGACCACGCACAACTTCTTCCGTAAGTCCCATATGGGCAACGTGACAAGGCTGAGCCAGGTCAAGACGGCTCCGAACTATACCGCCAGCTCTACCACGCACTATCTTTCGCCGGGCGACTTCGCCACCATTTACAACACGGCCCCGCTGCTGGCCGCCGGCATCAACGGCTCCGGTTCGAGCATCGCGGTTGTCGGCCGCTCTGACATTCTGCTGAGCGACGTGCAGACCTACCGTCAGATGTTCAACCTTCCGGCGAACGATCCCATCTTCATCCACGCCGGCCAGGACAACGGCATCAATCCGGGTGACGATGGCGAGAGCGATCTCGACGTCGAAATCTCCGGCGGTATCGCTCCTCTGGCCCAGGTCTACTTTGTCATCGGCACGCCCACCTTCCTGGTGGACGGCATCACCAACTCGATTGAGTACATCGTCGAGAACAACGTCGCCGACATCATCAGCATCAGCTACGGCTCCTGCGAGGCGGTGGAAGGCACGGGCGGCAACGAGTTCAACCTTCAGGCCTTTGAGCAGGCCGCGGCGCAGGGCATGAGCGTCTTTGTGGCCGCGGGCGATAACGGTCCCGCGGGTTGCGACGATCAGGGCAGCCAGACCTACGAGGTTCTGGGTTACGCCACCGGCGGCGAGTCCTCGACCCCGTACAGTGTTTCTGTGGGCGGAACCACGCTCTACGGCGACGTCACCAGCCCGACCACCTATTGGAGCGCGACAAACGGAACCTACTTCAGCTCGGCTCTCACCTACATCCCCGAGTCTCCGTGGAACGAATCCAGGTCAGCCAGCTACATTCCTTCCGGCGATAGCGGCACCGATCTCTGGTCGGGCAGCGGCGGCATCAGCGCCTACTACCTGAAGCCTTCCTTCCAGTTCGGTCCCGGCGTGCCCACATCGGATCCGGATCTGACCCAGACCGTCTACGGCGGCCAGTGGGTGAACAACGTCACGATCACGAATGCCGGCAGCGGCTATACCGCGGCCCCGGCCGTGACATTTACCGGCGGCGGCTGCGTCTATGAGCCCGCGGCGACCTCCACAATTAGTGGCGGATCGGTGACAGGAATTACCTTCACCGGATACACGTCGCACTACCAGGGCGTGGGTTGCACTTCGGCTCCGACCATCACCTTCGCGGCTCCCACCAGCGGCACCACGGCGACCGCGACGGCGACTATCGGTGCCATGCAGACCCCGGCCCCGCTCATCACTGGCGTGCCGCACCGCTACACCCCTGATCTGGCTCTGAACGCCGCTTCGGGGCATGACGCCACGCTGTTCTGCAGTGAGGGTGTTTGCGAATACAGCGGCTCCACGCTACTGGACGCCGGTCTTGTCGGTGGCACCTCGGTGGCCGCGCCCAGCATGGCCGGCATCCAGGCTCTCATCAACCAGGCCAATGGCGGACGCCAGGGCATGCCAGCCTACATTTACTATTCGCTGGCCGCGGCGCAGACCACCGCGAACTGCAATTCGTCCACTCCTCCGCTGGCGGGCTCGAACTGCGCCTTCCAGGATGTGACCTACGGCGACAACCGCATCTGCGCCTCGTCGGGTTCGGCCTGCACCGCTACGGCCGGCACCAAGATCGGCTTCGCGGCCGGCACGGGCTATGATCTGGCTACAGGCCTGGGTTCTGTTAACGCCGCGAATCTCTCCAGCCAATGGCCGAGCGTGACCTTCAACAGCTCGGACACCTATCTGAGCCTTTCGCAGACCGCGAACATTCCTTTCGGCACTCCGGTCACGGTCTCCGGCACGGTTGCTTCCGGCTCCGGCTCGGGCACGCCCACCGGCGATGTGGCCTTCATCCTGAGCCAGGGCGCGCTTGGCCAGACGGTCAACGTGAATTCCGGCGCATGGAACGGTCCAGGCGCATTTACCACCCTGAGCGGGGGCAATTACTCGGCCTCGGTCAGCAACCTGCCGGCTGGCAGCTACACGCTGACGGCGCGCTACGGCGGAGACGAGACCTTCGGCTCCAGCCTGTCCACCCCGGTTGCGCTCACCGTCCTGCCCGCGGTATCAAGCACGGTCACTCTGACGCCGCAGGCCATCAACCAGTCGTCTTGCACCATTACAAACAGTTCGGCGTTTGCCTACGGCGCACTCGTCTGGATTCAGGCGACGGCGAGCAGTGTCGCCAACGAGGGTGTGCCCACCGGAACCATCTCCTTCACCGTGGATGGCACGGCCTACACCAGCGTCAAGCTGGACCCCAACGGCAACGGCTATCTGGTGGCGGGCACCGTGCCCACCTCCTCCTGCATCTACGACTACATCTTTGCGCAGGCTCCGACGCTTGCAGCCGGTACGCACACCATCGTCGCCAACTACTCGGGTGACGCGACGTTCCCGGCTTCTTCGGCATCGACGAGCATTACCGTCAGTCAGCTTGCGGTGACGCCGACCTTGACTACCGGAGCTACCTTCGTTAATTCCGGGGCCACGGTGAACCTGAACGCTTCGCTCACCACTACGGCGCTGACCGGTACGACCTCCACCAATGTGGGCCCGACCGGAACCGTCACATTTACCGATACCACAACCAGCACGATGCTGGGCACGGTTGCGGTGACGCCTTCGGTTGCCTTCAGCGGCAACACCTACACTTACTCCGGAGCGGCGCTGCTCAGCACGACGGGCATCACCACAACCGGCGCGAACTCGATCACCGCAACCTACTCGGGTGATACGAACTTCGCCTCGGCCACCTCGACGGCCGTGACGGTAACCGTGGGCACTTACACGGCGACTTCAGTGGCGGTCACTTCGAGCGCCAATCCCACGACGCTCAATGGCCGTCCGACGTTTACGGCCACGCTGACTCCGACCACGGTCACCAGCGGTACCGCAACCTTCTATGACGGCACCACGGTTCTTGGCACCGGCGCAGTAGGTGCGGGGCATACCGCTACTTTCCGTCCGGCCAGCGGCGCAGTATTCTTTGGGGGCACGCACAGCATCACCGCGGAGTACGGCGGCACCTCGACCTACGCTGCCAGCGTCTCTCCGGCGCTGACGGAGACCGTTACGCAGGGCACCGCGCCCATCACGCTGGATGGGAAGACCAATGGCATTGCGGGCAGCACCTTTACCTTCGCTGCCGTGCTTGCTCCCAGCCAGACGAACGCAACCTACGCTCCCAACCGGAGCCAGGTGAACTTCTACTCGGATGGCACGCTGATCGGTTCCGCCACCCCACTTACCATCACCAGTGCGCAGGGCGGATACGGCCTGTGGACGGCGACGCTGAGCACGACGGCCTTGACGGTGGGAACACACGCCATCACAGCCAGCTACAGCGACGTCAACTACAGCCTCACCACCTCCAGTCCTCTCAGCGTCACGGTCACTGGCACACCGGCCGCAATCACTTCGCCGGCCAACGGCAGCACCCTTACCAGCGCCACCACAACGTTCCTCTGGAGCTATAACCAGGCCACCGATCCGGTGTACCTGCACATTGGTACAACGTTGGGTGGGTCTGACCTGGTGAACATCGGGCCGATCACGGGTGGCTCGACGACGGTGACGTTGCCGACAACCGGCGCCACAGTGTACGTGACGCTGCTGTCCACCGTGAGTGGCAGCCTGGTATCGAGCACCTCCACCTACAAGGAAGCGTCTCTGATGGCGGCTACGATCACTTCGCCGACCAATGGCAGCACGCTGACGGGAGCTTCGACGACCTTCACGTGGTCTTTGAACGGCGCGACCGCTCCGGTGTACCTGCATGTTGGTACGACGGTGGGCGGTGTTGATTTGGTGAACATTGGGCCGATCACGGGCGGCTCTACGACGGTGACGTTGCCGGTGCTTGGCAACACCATCTATGTGACGCTGGAGTCGCAACTGAACGGCAAGACCGTGGACGTGCCCTACACGTACACGGAATTTGACTCGCCTGCGGTTATCACCTCGCCGGCGTCAGGAAGCACGCTGACGGGGGCGAACACCACCTTCACCTGGGTGCTGAACGGCTCGCTTGCTCCGGTGTACCTGCATGTTGGTACGACGGTGGGTGGAGTTGACCTGGTGAATATTGGGCCGATCACGGGCGGTTCGACGACGGTGACACTGCCGACAAGCGGCGCCACAGTCTACGTGACGCTGGAGTCTCAGTACAACGGCAAGACCGTGGATGTCCCGTATACCTACACGGAAGCCTATTTGGTTCCGGCTTCGATTACCTCACCGGCCAACGGCAGCACGCTGACCTCCGCTGCAACGACCTTTACCTGGGCGCTGAACGGCGCGACCGCTCCGGTGTACCTGCATGTTGGTACGACGGCGGGTGGCGTGGACCTGGTGAACATTGGACCACTGAGCGGCACCAGCGCGACGGTGACGCTGCCGGTGACTGGCGCCACGATCTACGTAACGCTGGAGTCTCAGCTGAACGGCAGGTCGGTGGATGTTCCGTACACCTACACGGAAGCGACCTTGCTTCCGGCCACCATCACTTCGCCCGCCAACGGCAGCACGCTGAGCGGGCCGACCGTTACCTTCAACTGGATGCTCAATGGCGCCACCGCTCCGGTGTACCTGCACGCTGGTACAACGGTGGGTGGAGTTGACCTGGTGAACATCGGACCGATCACGGGTGGCTCGACGACGGTGAATTTGCCGACGAACGGCACCACGGTGTACGTGACGCTGGAGTCACAGGTGAACGGCGCCACGATAGACGTGCCCTACACCTACACCGAGGCTTCTTTGCTTCCTGCCTCGATCACCTCGCCTGCCAACGGATCGCAATTGGGTTCGACGCAGACCTTCACGTGGGTCTACAACAACTCAACCGATCCGGTGTATCTGCACATCGGTTCCACGCCTGGCGGCATTAACATCGCCAACCTGGGACCGATCACCGGAGGCTCAACCACGGTGAATTTGCCGACGGATGGCGCGACGGTGTACGTAACGCTGGAGTCGCAGGTGAACGGCAGGACGGTGGACGTGCCATACACCTACACTGATCCGACGACGGAATCGCCGTCGAACAACAGCCGCAATCCGAATGCTACGCACGCAACCAGCGCGTCGCAGACGGTGACCCGCAAGAAGTAGCCAACGGTGGCGGGAGAGGGCGCGGGGCATAATCCGCGCTCCTCTTCCATCCGCCAACCGAAACACCACGGCCCTGTCGGGAACTCCCCGGCCGGGCCGCTTCTTGGCTGAAAGTTCTTCCGTGCAAATTGCGTTTCTGAGGGATGCAGTGGCTCACCCTTACTGTGTGCGAGCGTGTGTGGGACTTGGCGCGACACTTACTTCGCAACCAGTACGAGTGGCAGGATTAGCGGTAGCGCGAGCTGTTGCGGTACTCGCGCGCCACATCTTCCAGGAAGTCCTCATCGGGGCCGCCCTGGGTGGTGAGCTTCATTTTGCCGGCGATGCGTGTGGCGATGATGTAAGCCTGCTGCTGCCGGACCTCGGGTGCCAGGTCTAGGCGGCGGGCGAGAAAAGCTTCGATGAGTTGAAACTCGGCGGCCGTGATGGACGCAGAGACGTTGCCGTGCGCGGCCGGAGTGCGAGAGGAGTTGGCATACCACAGAACATCGTCGGCATGTTCGGGCTCATGCACCACCACCGTGCCGGCCACCATGTCTCCCAGGCGGCGGTTCTGGCGGCTCAACAGCGCCGTCACCACGGCGACACCGTAGAGGAGTTGGCTGTCCACGGCGCGCAGAAAATTGCGGGCCACGCTCTCAAAGGGTGTGATGGGGCGGCCCGTGATGCTGATGACGCGGATCTGGGCGTGGCGCTTGCCTGGGGTCTGGCCGCTCCAGAGAATTTCAAAGATGGCGAAGTATCCCCAGTACAGGCAGAAGAGGAGGAAGATGAAAGCGGCTGTCATCCAGTTGGAAGCCTTAAGCCAGTGGAGGCGCATGCTGCTTCCGTAGTAGGCTATGACCAGCGTGAGCGCAACCGCCACAATGACCTGGATCAGGGTGTCGTAGATCAGGGCAAGGGCGCGGCTGCCGATTCCCGCCAGCGAGAATTCCAGCGAAATCTGTTCCGGTGTCTGAACGTCGAGCTTTTCGTAAAGGTCACTCACGATGATCTCTGCCCACTGGTTGAAGCGTCGGCAACCGCACTGGTCGCGGTTGGAAGCACTGCTGGCGGATGTCGAGCGCCTGGGCCTTGGCGGCCTGGGGCGTAACGAACTGCGCGAGCTGGGACTGCTGTACCGGCAGACGGCTACGGATCTTTCTGCCCTGCGCGCTGACCCGTCCTCGGCTCAGCAGGCGCGCTATCTGAATCAACTGCTGGGTCGCGTCCACAATATCATTTATTCCGGCCGGAAGACGACTGCCGGCGGCGTATGGCATTTCTATACCACCGTGTATCCGCGCATCTTCCGCCGTCTGCTGCCCTATACTCTGGCGGCTACGGTTTTGCTGGTTTGCGGTGTCGTGCTGGGCGCCGGACTAGCCCTGACCAACGCGGAGTTCATACGCCAGTTCCTTGGCCCCGGAATGGTTTCGACCATCGAGCGTCACGAGATGTGGACGCACTCGATTGTGGGCGTGGAGCCGCAAAGCTCGAGCGCCATACTGACCAACAATCTCTCCGTATCGTTTGTGGCCTACGCCTCCGGCATCGCTGCCGGGCTGGGCACTCTTTACATGATGTTCTACAACGGACTGCTGCTGGGCGTGATCGGCGCGGCCTGCTGGCTGAACAGCATGAGCGACCAGCTTTGGAGCTTTGTGGCGCCGCACGGTGTGCTGGAACTGCCGAGCATCTGCATTGCCGGTGGCGCAGGGCTGCGGCTGGCCCGCGGATTGCTCTTTCCGGGCAACCTGTCGCGAAGGGATTCGCTGGCCGTGGCCGGAGCCGAGTCCTCGCGGCTGATCGTCGGCATCATCCCGATCCTGATTCTGGCTGGAATCATCGAGGGCTTCTTCTCGCCCTCGGGTGTGCATATGTGGATCAAGTTCGCCTTCGCCGCCGCACTCGGTGTGGGCTTTTTCTTCTACCTCTTCGCCGCCGGGCGCAAGGGCGAGGAGTTGGGTGAGATCAAAGGCGTTGCGCAGGATTAGCAGTTAAACCAATCCTATGTAATGTTTCGCTCTTTAATCTTCAAATACTGGTTGAGCACCGTGGTGCTGAGCGCACCGGGCATCGTCTCCAGGGCCAGTGCGCCACGCTCGCGCAGGCGCGCCAGCAGCAGCTCGCGGCGGGAGACCAGCTCCACGGCGGCAGCGCCTTCATACATCGGCACCACATCCTCCGGCACTGCGCGGGCCTTTTGTCCCAGCTCCGGCTGGCCCACGGCGATGAAGGCCAGCACGTGGCGAGAGAGCAGCTGCCCGGCCGATTCCACCACCTCGGGGATCATCGCGGTCTCGGCCAGGTCGGTAATCCAAAAGGCCATTCCGCGCTGCGACTGCATGGAGAGCAGTGTGGATGCGGCGCGCAAGTGGTCGGCCTCCGGCCATTCGCCGCGGAGCGTGGCCAGCGATTCGACGATCTGGCGCATGTGTGCCGCACCGCGCCCGGGCAGGATTCGCAGCTTGATGTCACGCCCGTAGGCCAGAAGGCCAAAGCGGTCTCCGGAGTAGATGGCAAGCTGCGCCAGGCTGAGCGCCGCGTCCACGGCGCGGTCCAGCTTGCTGAAGTCTCCGGTGCGAGTGTTCATCAGGCGTCCGCAGTCGAGCACGGCCCACACGGCCTGGCTGCGCTCCACCTGGTAGTTGCGCGTAACGGGCTTGCCGCGCCGCGCGGTGGCCGTCCAGCAGATGGCACGCGGTTCGTCGCCCTCGCGATAGTCGCGCAGGCTCTCGAACTCACTGCCCTGTCCGCGCAGGCGCATCATGCGCATCTGCAGTTCGACTCGGCGGCTGCGCGCCAAGTAGAGCTGGTTGCCGCGCGTCTGCTCAAAGTTGGGATAGACACGCAGCGGCTGCGTCAGATCGCATACGGCCCAGCGCTCGGCCAGCCCCAGCAGGCTGCCATAGCGCAGATAAAGCTTGCCGGCCTCGCAGTCACCGCGCTCGCGTGGACAAAAGTCATATTGCGCGCTGGCCACGCCGGCTGCGGGCAGAGTCAGCTCTCCGGTGGGATTCGTGGCAACGACTTCGCGGGGAAGAAAGTCTGTCCACTGCACGCGCAAGGGGCGTTGGGAGCGGTTGCGGAAAAAGAGCTCCGCGTGGCCGCCGACACCTAGGCCGAGCGCCGAGTCCCAGCGGCGCTCCACTTCGATGACGGTAGGCGCGGGCAGGGTCAGACGATCCAGCAGCCAGCCAATGACGAGCACCGCGTCCCAGGCGACGATGGCCCATCGGTAGGTGGGCATCCAGAGCGCGGGCACCGTCCACGCCAGCCCCGCCAGCAGCAGTAGTAGGAAGCGTCGGCCGACACTTTCCCCAAGGCGTCCATAGCGCGACGCAGTAGCCACTGCGGCCGTTGGTGCGAGCTGATGCCAACCACTCACCGGGGCAGCTCCACGCTGGCAATCACGTCGATGACGACGCGGTCGGTGTCCATGCCTTCCAACTCGGCCTCCGGACGCAGCAGCATGCGGTGTCGCAACGCGGGCAGCGCGGCAGCCTTCACATCATCGGGCAGCACGAAGTCACGGCCGTCGAGCGCCGCCAGTGCCTTGGATACCTGCATCAGGCTGATGGCAGCACGCGGACTGGCACCGAGCGACACCGCCGGCCAGGTGCGCGTTTTGCGAACGATCTCCGTGATGTAGCGGAAGAGGGAATCCTCCACGCGGATGGACCTTAGCTGCTGCCGTGCCTGGCGCAGGGTCTCCGTGGGCAGGGTCTCAATCTCCACGGACGTCGCGTTCTCATAGCGGCCGGAGTGGTGCGCCTCCAGCACCTTGAGCTCTTCGTCGCCCGTGGGGTAGTCGAGCTTGATCTTGAGCAGGAAGCGGTCCACCTGCGCCTCGGGTAATGGATAGGTGCCCTCGAACTCCACCGGGTTCTGCGTGGCCAGCACGGTGAAGAACTCCGGCAGGGCATGGCGCTGGCCATCAAGCGTCACCTGGCGCTCTTCCATGGATTCCAGCAGCGCGGCCTGCGTGCGCGGTGGCATGCGGTTGATCTCATCCACCAGCAGCAGGTCGGTGAACATCGGCCCCTTGTGCAGAGAAAACTGACTGGTGGAAAGGTTCAACACGTTGGTGCCCAGCAGGTCGGAGGGCATCAGGTCGCTGGTGCACTGCACGCGGTGGAAATCCACCTGCAACATGCGTGCCAGCGTCTTGATGGCCAGGGTCTTGCCCAGTCCTGGAACTCCTTCCACCAGTGCGTGGCCGCCGCATACCAGCGCGATCAGTACGCCATCCACCAGCTTCTGCTGGCCCACAATGACCTTGGCCAACTCGCGCCGTCCGTGGGATACCAGTGCGGCGATTGCTTCAGTTTGCTTCTCCTGCTCGCCAGCCATTTACGTGTGCTCCCTTTCAAGGATTGCCAGCACCTTGTGCAGAGTGCCGGCGTGCTTCACTGCTTCGTTGATCTTGATGCCGGGGTCGAGTGTGGCATCCTCGGCCGCGCGCAGAGCCCCGCGCAGCCCATCGTTGACAGGATAGCCGCGCAGCTGCATGGCCGTGGCAATCTCTTCCACGGTGGCAGCGGGTGGAGTGGCCAGCCGTCGTGCGGCCACCTGGCGCAGGCGCGCCAGGGCAATCTCCAGTGGAGCGATGCGCGCATCGGCCTTGTGGAAGACGTTGCCCATGGTCTCGACAAATTCCAGCGGAGAAAGTCGCGACGGCGTGGGCAGCGCCACGACAGGGCCCAGGCGGCGCGAGTAAGCCACCAGCATAAACAGTCCGAGCAGCGCCACCTGCGCCTCTGCCCAGTGCAACACGCGGGCATAGTTGGTGGAGCGCGTCGTGTCGTGTCGCACATGGAAGTATTCATCCCATAGGATGCGCCGCCCAGTTCCGGCCGAGTACAGCAGAAACTCCAGGTTGCCCTTGTCGCGCAGGCCGATGTTGGTGAGCGGCAGCGCGCTTGCCCACCAGATCACCTCTCCCTGGCCGAGCGGATAGGAGATGACCACAGGCTGGCCCTGCTTGTCGCGATAGTGCACCACCTGTCCGGGGATGTCAGCCACCCACTCAAGGTCGCCTTCCTGCGTGATGCTGCCCGCGCGTGAGAGCCCGGTGGGCGCGGCCGGCGGACACTGCTCGTAGCCGATACGAGTGTTGCCGAATTCGACGCCACTCGCGAGGTCAGACCACTCAATCGCGTTGCCCGTGATGATCAGCCGTCCGCCATTACGAACAAAACTCTTCAGTGCGGCAGATTGCTCGGCCGTAGGGTAGTGCTCCGGCCCGGCCATGATGAGCGTGACTCCCGTGGGCTTGGCGGGCAACTGCTGGGGCTCACGCTCCCAGCGTTCCACGTTGTATCCGCTTTGCAGCAGGAGCAGGTAGGCGGCCTTGGCTCCATATTTGCGCACGCTGTAGCTGGTAGGCGCGCCCGGTGCGTCGCTGGTCTGCTCGGTGAGCCAGGCTACCAGCACGGCTCCGCCCACAAACAGCAGCAGCGCAAGGATGGGCAGGCGCAGAGCGCGCAGATTCAGCGGCATCCGAGTTTCTCCAGCGCGCTGAGGATTTGCGTGTAGTCGTCCTGGCTGGCCGGGCGTCCGCCGTACCAGCAGCGTTCCAGCGAGCGGGTCAGCAGGTCGAAGGCCGGCCGCGAGGTGTTCCACTCAGGGATGGCGCGCAGATATTCACGCGGCGTGCGGGCGCGGTCGGGCAGCCATGTGCCTTCCGACTCCAGCTTGCTGACTCCCGCCCAGAAGGCCAGATGGATGGCGGCGCGCCAGTCTGCTGCTGCGGCCGCGGCGCGTGCATCGGCCAGCCAGCCACTCCAACCCCTGGCTCCGGGAGCAAACGGAATGACTTCGCGCACGGGGATCAGATCCTGCTGACGCGAGCGGCGGTAGAGCCACACACCCAGCGCGGCGCAGACCATGGCGATAACGCACCAGGCGAAGACCGGACCAGCCTCGCTCGCCGATAGCATGTGCGGAGAGAGCTTAATGAACTGCTTCTCCAAGAAGTTGAGGATGTGCTGCCAGAGCAGTTGCAACGCCGACGGCCCATGCATCTGACGGAACTCGCGCGCGGCAAGGATCTGCTCCAGCCGCGGGTGCAGGCCGTTGGGGAGCTGGGGTGCGGCGTCGTAGGCTGCGGCCTCGCTCTGCATCCGGTGGAGGCGTTCCTCGAGCGACTTCAGCGCGCCGGGCTTTGCCTTGGGCTCGGCCTTGAGAAAGCTCTCCACGCCGTTGCGCACGGGGTCCGTGGTGACTTCCATGCGGCTGCCATTGGCCTGGACAATCCACTGCTTGGGGAGTTGGGCCGCAAACTCCGGTCCCTTCTGCGGGTTGGTCTCCAGCTCGGCGGCCTGCGTGCTCAGCCGCTGCATCTCGCTGGCAAACTCGGCGGGCGTCATAACCTGCTGCGCAGCAGGAGATGTGGCTAGCGCCGTGCTGACCTGCGAAACCGGCGGAGGCTCTGCGGCCTCCGCCCTCAGGATTCCCGCTCCGCTGCCCACGAGCAGCAGGAGCACGCAGAAGGACTTCATCCCAATGCCGGACCCGGCGCGGCCTCGGGAGCTGTCCCGGTTGGGCCGTCGAGGGTCTCCATCAGCAATTGCAGGTCGAAGGCCTCCTTGCGGACGCGCTCGTCGTAGTACACCAGGCACATGGCCACAGTCGCAATGGGAGCGGTCAGCGCGCTGGTGATGAGGGAAAAGAGCTGGATCACACTCTGCCGGAGAATGAAATGTTCACCCGGGGTAATCACCTTGGCCAGTCCCTGGCCGACCGCGCCGAGGACGGCCGCAATGATGGCGCAGACGAAGTACACGGTCACGATTCTGCTGTAAGAGCCCTCGGTCAACGCGCGCGAACGCTTCATGCTGTCCTTGCCACCCAGGTCTTCCACCACACAGGCCTGCACGGTCAGCACGTAGCGCATGGCAAAGCGGAAGGCGACGATGATGCACGCCACGAGGATGCAAACGCCCACCGCTCCGCCAACGAACTTTCCGGCTGTCCCTGGTATCAGTGTGACGCCGAAGGCAATCGCCACGAAGCCGGCAATCATCAGCAGGTAAACGACCACGCCCACGATGAGCATGGAGCGTATGACCGCGCCGAGGACGCGTCCCATGCGGCCACGAATGGAGCCATAGGCCTCGCCAATGGTGATGGGCCGGTCAAGGTAGCGGGCCGCCACGGCGCGCACCGAGGCCGCAGCCGCAATCGCATGCCCAATGAAAAACACGATGACCCCGAAGGTGAGGGTGACGCCAATCGTCCAGGGAGCCTTTGCCAGCCCCACCGCGCCCGCCGTGCCGATGCCGAGCACCAGCATGATCACAGCGGTCAGCACGGACAGAATCGGAGCCAGCAACGTAACGCCAATGAAGAGCCAGAAATTCTGCCGATAGAGCGTGAAGGTTCGATCCAGTAACTCGCCTGTGGACAGCGGCCGCAGCGGTGCATTCATAACGGGCCTTCTCCTGATGAGATAACAGAAGGGGGAGAGGGCAAATATAACACGGCTCGCCGGGGCGCCGTCTGCCCGGGATTACCTTCTATTGGTCATGATGATTCCCATGGTTTTCCATGGGGAGTTACTGAGCGGGGAGCGGCGCCTATCAACGGGAGTCACTGGCCGCGCCCTTCACTCTGCGGTCATGAATTAATTGTATGCGGGTCACCCTCGCCGCACGGGGTCAGGGCGGTGCCCAGGATCATCAGCACCACGCCGAGCGCCTGCACCATAGCCCCGTGGTCGCGGACCTGGCGGAGGGTTGACTCCGCAACTGGCAGCGCGCAGACGATGCGCTCCACGTGAATTCCCAGCAGCAGAAAGCCGGAGAATGTACACCACTCCGCGGGCCGCAAAGTGCGACGCCGGGCCGTTGCCAGCAGCAAGGCCAGTACCGGCAAAGCCTGCACACCCACGTAGGAGAAAACTAAGGATGGCGCGGAGAGCATCCACGGGGCATAGCGCGCCAGCGTCTGCGGAGTCACGCGGCGGCTGCGGTCACGCAACAGCGCGATCAAAAAACTGGCGACGAGCAACTCCATCAGCAGCCAACTGGCCACAACCTCGCGGCGTGCGTCTCCGCCCAGAAAGGGCAACACCAGCGAGGCTGGTGCAATGGAGACCCCCCAGACGCGGCCTCCTCGAAATTGCAGTGCGTGATACGCCGGTAGCCACAGATGGTAAAAGGGAAGCATCAGCACGCCGACGGTGGCCACCGTCAGGGCCGCCGCGCGCCACAGCCGCAGGCGCAGCAGCACCGGCAGAAAAACCGCGGAGTATGCCTTGACGCCGATGCTGGCTCCCAACGCAATGGCCCCGCCATCGCTGCGCGCGGTAAAGGCCAGCACCAGCAAGGAAAACATCAGCACGTCCAGGTTGCCCTCGCGCACGCTCTCCTGGGTGGAGAAGAAGATGGCCGCAGCCAGCAGCACGAGCGCCTGGTCGCGGAGCCTGAGTCCCAGTGCGGACGAGTAACGGACGAGCGCCCACGCCAGCAGCAGGATGTTCCCGGCCAGCAGAAGATGATCCACCAGCGGACGGCTCCACGGCACCAGCGGCAGTGAGAAGAGCAGCGACGGCGGCGGAGTGACGAAGCCGTTCATCAGGTAGGGGTTGCCGCCCGTCAGCCACACCCGTGCTCCATCGCGGAAGAAGGCAATGTCGGTGGGCTGCGCGAAAATCAATCCCGGACGAACGCCAAGGTGGAAGAAGTGAGCGCTCAGCAGCAGGAGCAATTGCGCGCCGAGGACGGCAAACAGCGTCCACAGCATGCGGACAGCGTCGCGGGATGGCCTTCCTGGCTGGTTGAGCATCGGCCATCCCATTATGCCGCATCCCATGTCTGGTGGCGGCCGCGGTTAGTAGGCTGGCTTCGGGGATGAGCCGTCAGGCGATGGCAGCGCCTCTTCGATCTTTTCCAGCAGGGCGTTGCGCGAGAAGGGCTTCTGCAGAAATCGGATGTTCGCGTCCAGCACGCCATGGTGCACAATGGCGTCGGGCGTGTATCCGGACATGAATACCACGGGGAATCTGCAGCCGAGTTCCTCGAGCCGCTGCGCCAGTTGACGGCCATTGCCGCCGCGCAGAACCACGTCCGTCAGCATCAGGTCAATCTCCGAGCCCTGCCGTGTTCCCAATTCGATGGCGCTGTCAACATCATGCGCCCGCAGCACGCGGTGTCCGCCGCTGGCCAGGAACTCCGTGATCACTTCGCTCAGATTCTCATCGTCTTCCACTACCAGGATGGTGCCCTGGCGGCAGGCTGGAGCTTGGGCTTCAGGATTCTCCGCGGAACAGGCTTCTGCGGCGGATTCGGCGACGGGAATGTGGATGCGGAAACTCGTGCCCATGCCGGGCTCGCTGTAAACGGTGATAAAGCCTCCAGCTTTCTTGACGATGCCGTAGACCATGCTGAGACCGAGGCCGGTGCCCTTGCCTTCCGCCTTGGTGGTAAAGAACGGCTCGAAGAGGTGGAGCTTCACTGCATCGGTCATGCCGGAGCCGGTGTCGCAGACGTTGAGCACGGCAAAGCGGCCGGGCGCCACCATCGGATACTTACGGACATAGGAGTCGTCAAGAACGGCGTTGGAGGCTTCAATAGTCAGGTGGCCGCCGCCGGGCATGGCGTCACGGGCGTTGACTACCAGATTCATGATGACCTGCTCAAACTGGGAGCGGTCCACCAGGATGGGCCGTGGTTCAGGACAGGCGATGATCTTTACTTCAACGTCCTCGCCTACCAGCCGCGGCAGCATGTCGCTCATGCCGGCAACGATGTTATTGAGAGTGGTACGAACCGGTTGCGTAATCTGCTGGCGGCTGAAGGCCAGCAATTGGCCGGTCAAGTCGGCGGCACGGCGCGCGGACTTGTGAATCCGTTCAGCCTTCTCAAGCGATGTACCCAACAGTTCCTCGCGCAACATCTCGGAATAGGCGAGGATGACCATCAACAGGTTATTGAAGTCGTGTGCGATGCCGCCGGCCAGTCTTCCGATGGCCTCCATCTTCTGTGCCTGTTGCAGGTTACTCTCCAACTGCAGGCTGCGCTTCTGCTCGTCGGCAAGGGTCTCGCGGTTGCGCAGGCTCTCCAGGCCAAAGCCGAGGTCGGCGGCCAGTTCCGTCAGCATCGCCACCTCCCGCTCCTGGAAGGCATCGCGTCGCTCGTCATAAACGGTGAGCGCGCCAAAGACCTTGCCATGGACGACAATCGGCAGGGCCATGACGGAGGCCAGTCCGTGCGTTGCGGCGCGCTCATGCCACGGGGCGGCCAGCGGGTTGTTCGCCAAGTCCTGGCTCACAACCGGGCGGACTTCACGCAAGGCTGTGCCGGTGGGGCCACGCCCGTGTGCGTCATTCTTCCATGAGATATGGACGCCATCCAGATACGCTTTGGAGGGGCCGGCCGAAACCAGTGTGCTTACCGCGCGGGCCTCATTTTCCTCGGGGCGGCCGATCCATGCCAACGGGTAGTGGTTCGCGGCGATGATCTCCACAACCGTCCGCAGAAAGGCCGTCTCCTCGTTGGCGGTAACCAGGGCGCGGTTGGTGCGGCTGATGATGCGCAGGGCGCGGTTGACGCGCAGCAGTTGCTCCTCCGTATGGCTTCGCCCCGTCACGTCCACGTTGATGCTGATGCAGTATCCACTCTTCGGATGGACGTTAATGCTGCTCTCGGTGACCACCTCATGGCCATCCTTGGCGAGGCGCTGGAGGCGACCCTGCCAGAAGCCCTGCGTGTCCAGTTGAAGATATAACTCCTCTTTGCTGATGTTGGCCGTACTGTGCAGCAGGTCTATGGGGTCTCTGCCGGCCGCTTCGTCCTTTGTCCACCCGAACAGGCGCCCGGCGCCGCCATTCCAGTAAACAATCTTCCGCTCCGCGTCTGTGACGATGATGGCGTCATAGGTGGACTCCAGCATGTTCTCTTGCAGAGCGATGGATTGGCGGCTGCGCGAGCGCTGACGGTTATGGAAGTACATCATGAGGGTCATGGTCAAGATGTACGCCCCAAGGCGGAGCAGTTCCATCTTTGACGCCACTTGCCAGGAGAAATAGGGCGCCAACAGGCAGTAGTAGATCACCAGCGAGGAAAGTCCTACCGCGAACAGCGATGGACCGTAACCACAGTAAAGGAAGGCGAACACCACCGCGGGGATGAACATGAAGAACGGCATGTAGTGGGCGATGGGCCAGATCGCCAGCGACACCAGCAGACACACGAAGACGGAGGCCGCGGCCAGCAAATAACGCCGTGGCGCCGGGGCATTCGCCCAGTGCAGCTTCTTCGCATATGAAAAAAGCATACAAACCTCTGTAGGCTCGCGGGAGATTCTACTTATTGCGATATCATACCCCGCACTATAGCCCGATTACTCGCCCAACCGATGTACGAAAGTGCTCACCCGCATGTGTGGCCGGCACCAAAGTGCAAATTAAGATGGCATGCTAGTAAACATCGCAGACACTATTGAGAAGCGCAGGCGCTCTTGTGCAGCACAGAATCGCATTGTCCCCAGAACTGAGCGGTTGATAACAAAAAAGCCCCGGGTGGCCGATGCCATTCCGGGGCGTTATTACTTAAGGTGTAACTGCTCAAGCGCTGGTGATGTCAAAAACGTAATCATGCGCGGCCAGCGCCGCCTGCGGCATCGAGCCATTGTGGACCTTCTTCGTCAACTCTTCCCGAGTCAGATCGAAGATGGCCTCCAGCAACTGCTCGCGCTCGTGCTCCGCCGCCGGACCCACCACAAACAGCACGCGGGCGCTGTGCTGGATGTAGCGCGGCGAAAGCAACTGCTTCTTCAGCAGTTCCATGATGACCCCGGCCTTGCTGCGGTCGAAGCGTCCGGGATCGCCGCGGCGGTCAAGCTCTGCAAAGAACTCGGCGGTCCACTCGTTGTGATAGGCGAAGACCTTCTCCAACAGCGCGGGCGTAAAGCGCGTGCCGGCCCGGATGGCCTCGGCGTTTCTGGCCGGCACCACGCCATCCTCGGTCAACTCCGCGCGCTTTAGATGGCCGTCGCGGGTGATGGATACCTGATGATGCACGAGCGTCCACAGCCAGCTCATGTCAATGCGATAGGTGGCCAGATCGTTCATAAAGCGCAGGGAGAGTTCGTAGTCGTCAATGGCCGCGGCGAAGTTGCCATTCAAAATCTGGAAGCCGTAATTGGCCGCCATGTAGAAGGCGTGCTGCACGTGCTCAATGGTGATGTCGCCCGTGGGCACGCCGTAAATGGAGTCCCACAGCGCGGGCGAAAGCAGCTTCGCCGGAGTATCCAGTGAATCCCTGGTCAACACATAAGGAGTAATCAGTCCGCGCTCGTCCAGCAGTCCTCGCGAGTGCAGCAACTGGCGCTCAGCCTCGGTCAATCCGCTGCCAACGGTGGGCACGGGCTTGCCCTTCACGTCCACGCTTTCGCGCGCAGCGTCCAGAATGGGCTGCAACTGCTGTAACGTCGCGCGCAGTGGCCGGTTGCCCGCCTCCACGTAGGCCGGCTCCGGACTGGCCACCCAGCTCTGGCGATAACAGTCGTAGAGTTTGCCCTTGGCCTTGCCTTCCAGAATCTCGGCCAGGGTAGGCCGCCTCATGGCAGGCAGGGGAGAGTCCGGCACAAAGATCAAACCCAGCAGCCGTTCGCGGAGCTTGTCCATGGCCATGGCGCGCAGCGCGAGCTGGTTGTAGCGGGCGCGGCCGTAGGTGTCATTCGCCTGGTAGATCATGACGGCTGCCATGCCGCCGATGGGCGCGCCCTGGGTAAACTCGCCGTGCTTGAGTCCGGCCATCAGCATCATCAGCGCGTTGTAGCGCTGGTAGGCGATCATGTTGGGCGCTGCCATGCCGATGCCCTGCGGGTCAGGGAAGACCCCGGCCGGATCGTCCTTCCACATCTCGATCAGGCTGCCGAGGTAGTCCCAGCGCCCCACGTTCGTGCCCAGCAGGCGCCGCCGAAGGGTCCAGACAATAGCCGGCAGCGTGCGGCCGCCATTGCCCTCCTCGTACAGCATCTTGATCTTGATGGAGCCGGTGGGAATGCCAATCATCTGTTCCAGCCGCGCGAAGAGACGTTCGACGATCAAAGCTTCCTGCGGCGACTGCAGCTTGGGAATGTAGAAGTACAATCCCGTCCCCAGCTTCTTCAGCGACTCGTAGTTGTTCAGCGCCCACAGCACGGCAACTACCACCAGTCCCGGCGCGGGTTGGCCGTCCACCTGCACGTGGTCAAAGCGCAAATGGATGCTGGGCGGACGCACGAAGCGAGTGGGCCAGGTGTGCGGTTCGCGCTCCAGCTTGTAGCTGCGCGTCTTGTTCTTCTTGGCAACCTCGTAGGGCTTGCCGTGCCAACGTCCTTCCAGTATCTCCTTTGCGTTCTGCAGGGCGCCAAAGACGCCGATCGGCGCGTGCGAAGGCGTGCCATCCGGGCGGAAGTGCGTCGGCGAGGCGTCCTCGAAGTCCGGCATATTCATGGGAGCATGGCTGTTCAAGGCGTTGAAAGCCATGTCCAGGGGATACCAGGGACCGGTCAGTTCCAGTCCCGCGTTGCGCGACGGGTGCGCGTCGGCGGGAATCGGAACCTCGTCATTCAGCCGCCAGGTGTGCGGGCTGCGCTGGTCGAGGAAGTTGTCAATCATGCCCTGCACAATCTCCCGGAAGGTCCAGGCGCCGCCTTTGACCGGGTCTTCATAGCGCTCATCCCACTGCGGCCATCCGTACTTTTCGCGCACCGGCGCCGTGGAGTTCAGGATGCTCCGCCGCGCGGTCAACACCCTCGCAATGGCCGGATTCAGTTCGCGCGTGAGGACGTCGATCGTCTCCTCGACGTCCAGTTCGCGCCCCTCCACTGTCTTCTTCCCGAACAGTCCGGGAAAACCCTCCAGAATGTCTTTGCGAATCATCGTCTTCCACCTTGTTTTATGGCGTAAAGTCCATTGCGCAGCGCCGGTCGCATCACTTGGGCCGGGTGGGATGGGGAGATTCCTGGGTGCCACGCCGTGAAGAATGGAAACATCCCCGGGCCGGTGCCGTCAATGTTCTATTTCGGGGCCGCAGATTTCCCTTTGCTTTGATTGGAGTCGGTGTCGCGCCGGAAGATTCAGGGATGTGGAGTGCTTCGTTCGATGGCGCATCCCGCATGGCCGCCAGCGCCACGGGGAGCTGACAGCACGGGCGAATCCGTCACCGCCTGCCGGTGCGCCGGTCACATCGCCGGGAAAGGCCTCCGCGCTAGGCTTTTCAGCGGAGGGATCCGCCATGAGCACCACCACCACGCCATCACAGACCTTACAGAACCTACAGGCCGCCTTTGAAGGAGAAAGCAACGCCAGCGCGCGCTACACGGCCTTTGCTGAGAAGGCCAAGCAGGAGGGCTACCAGCGCGTGGCCACGCTCTTCCGCGCCGCCGCCCGCGCCGAGCAGGTTCACGCCGCCAGTCACGCCCGGGTCATCACCCGCCTGGGAGCCACGCCGCAGGCCAAGATTGCCACGCCCAAGGTCGGCACCACGGCGGAGAACCTCGCCGAGGCCAAGAAGGGCGAGGAGTACGAGCGCGACGTGATGTATCCGGAGTTCATCCGCGAGGCCGAGGCCGCCGGGCAGGATGCAGCCGTGCGCACCTTCCGCCAAGCCATGGAGGCCGAAGCCGTGCACGCCACGCTGTATGGCGACGCGCTGGCCCACCTGGAGGCGCAACGCGCCGCCGCTATCTTCTTTGTCTGCCCGGTCTGCGGAGAGGTCACCGACGATCCCACGCTTGAGCGCTGCCCACTTTGCAACGCGCCGCGGGAGAAATTCGAGGTCTTCCACTCGTAATCGGGCTTCTCATATTGCGAGCCAGGGTTGTAAGCTACAGGATACAAGTCAGCTATCCTGCCCGCTCGTCAGCCCTGGCTGTTCGTGGCGAGGGGGCCAGAGAGGAGAGCCCAACGTCCATGAGCTACACGATCCGCACGGACGAGCACGGCAAGTTCTTCCTGGTCACCTTCGCCGGGGTACTTACCGATGAGGCGCTGTTGGAATCGCTCGAGCGCACTGGCCGTTATTTGAAAGTGTGGGGCAACCGCTCCGGGGTCGCTGATTTTTCCCAGGTCACCCGCTTTGAGGTAACCGCGGAGATGGTTGGCGAGATTGCCGCCCGCAAGCCGATCGTCCCCGACCCATTCCTGCGCATTGTGGTCGCCCCGCGCGACGACGTTTATGGCATGTCGCGGATGTTTCAAATACGCACAGGAGAGTCCTCCAACCGGATGACACTGGTGCGCACCCTGGCCGAGGCCTGGCAACTGCTCGGAGTCAATGAGCCGAACTTGGTTCCCATCGCAGAGCAGTAACCAGACTCCGATCTAGCCACACTGCTTCAACCTTTCTTCAACTTGTGCAGCCGTTCGATGGCCGCATTTAGCGTAGCTTCTTTTTTGCAGAAGGCGAAGCGCACCTGCTGCGCGCCCAGCTCGTCGCTGTAAAAGCTGGAGCCGGGCACGGCCGCCACGCCGATGTCGGCAATCAGATGGCGCACGAACTCCACATCGTTGGCAAAGCCGAAGTCGCGCACGTTGGTCATGATGTAGTAGGCGCCGCGCGGACGGTATGCCGTGAAGCCCACCTCGCGCAGGGCTCCGAGCAGATGATCGCGGCGGGCAAGGTAGTCGCTGGAGAGGTGCTCGTAATAGCCCGCCGGCAGGGCCAGCGCCACGGCTCCGGCGGCCTGCAAAGGGGCCGCTGCGCCCACGGTCAAGAAGTCGTGCACCTTGCGTATGGCCGAGGTCAGATCGGGCGGCGCAATCAGCCATCCCACGCGCCAGCCCGTCACGCTGTAGGTCTTGCTCATGCCGTTGATGGTGATGGTGCGCTCGCGCATGCCGTCAATCGTCGCCGGAGAGATGTGCCGCGCGCCGTCGTAGAGAATGTGCTCGTAGATTTCGTCGGTAATGGCCAGGGCGTCGAACTCCACGCAAAGATCGCGGATGAACTCCAGCTCCTGGCGGGTAAAGACCTTGCCCGTGGGATTGTTCGGCGTGTTCAGGATGATGGCGCGGGTGTTTTTGTGGAAGGCCGCGCGCAACTCGTCGCGGTCGAACGTCCATTCGCCATCCGAGTCGGTGGGCGGATGCAGCGCGACGTAGCGCGGCGTGGCTCCGCTGAGGATGGCGTCGGCGCCGAAGTTTTCGTAGAAGGGCTCAAAGACGATAACCTCGTCGCCAGGATCGGCCACCGCCAGCAGCGCGGCGATCATCGCCTCGGTGGCGCCGCAGCAGACGGTGATCTCGCGCTCGGGGTCCACTTCGAGGCCCTGCCACTCCATCGTCTTGCGGGCGATAGCCTGGCGCAGATCGCGCGCCCCCCAGGTGATGGCGTACTGGTTGATGTCGTCGGCGATGGCCTGTTGCGCGGCCAGCTTGATTTCGGCCGGGGCGGGGAAGTCGGGGAAGCCCTGCGCCAGATTGATGGCGTTATGGCGCAACGCCTCACGCGTCATCTCGCGGATGACGCTTTCTGTAAACTGCGCCGCCTTGGCGCTGATGCGGCCATGGTTTGCTGTGGTCATTCCTGTGTCCTGTGTGGTGTGTGGCGGAAGCGTTGTGCGCAGACGCCGGACGCGATGGCCTTACAGTACCAGAAAATTCTCCTGCCGGGCATGGCATTGACCGCAAGCTGCCTGCCGGGCTATAACTAAAAGCATCATGACGTCCTGCTGCCAGACCGTTTGTGCCGCCTGCTGTTGTTGTTGCGGGTGTGCGCACTCTGGCGTCCAGGAGATCGTGAGCTAGTTTCAGTTTCATCGCATCAGTTCACGCACCCACCGCCAGAGACTCCGGCCGGTGGGCTTTTTGTTTTTTGCTCCTCCCCCTGGCACTGGCGCATCTGAAAGATATCTGGCTCCCGCCGCACCTGCGGGGCCGTAGCCGGTCCGCCCCCTTTTGGGCGGCCACACGGAGGCTCCATGCCGATTGCCAATAGCATCACCGACCTGATTGGAAAGACCCCTCTGCTCTACCTGAACCGCCTGGGCAAGGGAAGTCCCGCACGCATCGCCGTCAAGCTGGAGAGCCGGAACCCGGCAGCCAGTGTCAAGGACCGCATCGGCCTGGCGCTGATTGAAACCGCAGAGAAGGACGGCAAGATCAAGCCTGGCGTCACCACCCTGATCGAGCCGACCAGCGGCAACACAGGCATTGCGCTGGCCTTCGTGGCGGCTGTCAAGGGCTACAAACTGATTCTGACCCTGCCGGATACGATGAGTCTGGAGCGCCGCGTACTGCTGCTGGCCTTTGGAGCCGAGATCGTGCTGACTCCGGGCGCCAACGGCATGAAGGGCGCCGTCGCCAAGGCCAATGAGATTCTGTCCACTACTCCGAACGGCTACATCCTGCAGCAGTTTGAGAACCCGGCCAACCCGGCCATCCACCAGGCGACGACCGGCCCCGAGATCTGGGAAGACACCGATGGAAAGGTGGACATCCTCATCTCCGGCACCGGCACCGGCGGTACCATCACCGGCGTATCGCGCTACATCAAGCCGCTCAAGCCCTCGTTCAAGGCCATTGCCGTTGAGCCCGTCGAGAGCCCCGTGCTCAGCGGCGGCAAGCCCGGCCCGCACAAGATTCAGGGCATCGGACCCGGTTTTGTGCCCGCCGTGCTCGACACCAAGCAGATTGACGAAATCGTCCAGGTCAGCAACGACGAGGCCATTGCGACGGCGCGCGAGTTGCCGCTGAAGGAAGGCATCTTTGTGGGCATCAGCGGCGGAGCTGCGGTGGCGGCGGCGTTGAAGGTGGCCGCGCGGCCGGAGAACGCCGGCAAGCTGATCGTGGCCATTGTTCCGGACTTTGGCGAACGCTACCTGAGCACGATTCTGTTTGAGGGCCTGCGCAAGCAGGCGCAGGAATTGCCGACTTCGACCGTAAATCTGTAAAACGCGCGAACCTCCTGAATTGGACACTGAAAAGTCCCAGGCTCCGGCCTGGGACTCTTTTCTTGCCGCGCAGCCCGGTTTAAGCGCTGTCGCCGTCGTGATCCTTGTCTCCGCCGGTGGTGCTCAGCGTGACGCGATCCTGCACATCGCTGGACTTGGCCTGCGGTTGCGTTGCTGCGGGGGTTGCCTGTTGCTCGCTCGGTAAAGCCTGGGTTGAGTTTACGGACTGAATCATTCGGGCACAGCCTCCTCACGCTGCTCATGTTTCATCGGCTTCATAGGGGAGGAACTTTACGTCGGGAGTATGAAAACTCTCTGACTCTTGGCAGGCGCCGCTACTCGCGCGTGATGCGCATGCCGCCCCAGGCGAGTCCCGAGCCGACGACCGCCATGTGGATTACCGAGTGCTGCAGCTCGTCCCAGTTCTGGCTGAGCACGCTGGGCGCGCCCGCGGCTCCGCAGTTGCCGAACCTCGCCACGTTGGAGTAGTGGTCTTCCAGAGCGGTGTCCGTGCGCTTGCAGACGCTTTCCAGCATGCGCAGGTTGGCCTGGTGGCCGATGAAGATCTTCGGCCGCGCCTCGCCCGGAGGCAAGGTGGATTGCAGGTTGCGCAGAACCTCGGTCGTGGTCTTGATGGCGAAAACCTGCACGGCGTGACCCTCCTGCGCGAAATGGCCGCCGGTGGGGATGATGATCTGGTGCTGTCCGCCGGGATCGCTGCTGAAGGTTGTCTCGGTGATGATGGCCGGCGCGGGCACCCTGGCGCTGACGATGGCCGCCGAGGCGGCATCGCCGAAGAGCACGGCCTGGCGGCGGTCGTTGTAATTGATGGCCCTGGTAAAGGTCTCGCAGTTCAGCACCAGCACATAGTCAGGCAGGGCTTCGGGCCTCATGCCGCTCAGGAAGTGCATTTGCGAGGCAAAGCTCGAGCAGGCCGAGTGCAGGTCAAAGCAGGGCACGCGCAGGCCCAGGGCGTTGGCGGCGCGGCTGGAGTCGGCGGGAATCTGCATCTCCGGCGAACAGCCGCCGCTGATGACCATTCCGATCTGGCTGGCTTCCAGCCCGGCGCGCTTCAGGGCCAGGTTGGTGGCGGCAACGCTCATCTGCACGGGAGTGGTGTTGGCGGCTTCGCTGGCGGCGCGCGGATCCTGGTTGCGGGTGCGGCTCAGGTACTCCAGCGGCAGGGTCGTGCGCCGCTCCACAATGCCGACGCGATCCTCAATCCACGCTACGTCCACGCCGATGTCCAGCGAGGCGAGAAAGTGGTTATCCAGCACCGTTTCCGGGTGAAAATGACCGAGGCCGTGAAGGTACAGCAACTAGCGTCTCCTCAAGAACTTGTAAGGTGCGGCCACGCCATGCTTCCAAGCCTGGCCCATGCCATCCATGAGCACAAGTGTAAATCGCGCGGCGCGCGGCAGCCAACGCTCTGCGGCCTATTCCGCCATCTGCGAGAAGATATGACAGAACTGTTACGGGAGGAGCATGGAAGTTAGACATTCAGTGGCGTGATGGCCATGGCATCGTCGGCGCCACCTCCCAGCGATGCTCCATTTTTCCGGCATGTCAAGAGTGAATCTTCGCCATCCGCGATAGGTTTTCCTCACGAATGTGGAAATGGGTAGGGAAAACCCTGTGGCACCGCTCGCAACGCTAGATTCCACGCGGCGTTTTCCATCTTGCACACGTCGTGGTGCGATTGTCCTTGATTGGAAAAAGGGAAGGCCCCGGAGTGGCGCCGCATCCAATTTCGCGCGGCGCGCGGCGTACACTCTCTACATGATTTCTCTGCTTCGTCGCAGCCGCGCGGGCATCGTGGCGCTTCTGCTTGGGATGGCAGTGCAGTTCCCGTGCGTTGCCCAGAGCGCGGCGCACAAGGCCGGCAAGGCCGCGCACGCAAGGGTCTATCTCGGATTCGACCGTAATGACTATCCCGGCGACGACCTGCTGGCCGAACTGCATCGCAGCTTCGCCTTCACCGGCTACTGGCTCAACAATCCTCCCGGCGAGCACGCCAACAGTTGGCGCGGCAAGCGTGAGCGCCTGGAGCGCGAGGGCTTCGGATTCCTTCTGCTCTACAACGGGCGCAGCTATGTCCAGCTCAAGAACCTGAAGAGCAACCCCGGCGCCAGTGACGGAGAGCAGGCCGCGCGTGCCGCCCGCGAGGAGGGTTTTCGCCCGGGCAGCATCCTCTTCCTCGACCAGGAGGAGGGTGGCCGGATGTTGGAGGTGCAGCGGAGTTACGTCTTTGCCTGGGCCGAGGCCGTGCGCCGCGCCGGATACCGCCCGGGAATCTACTGCTCCGGTATCGAGGTGACGGAGGGCGACGGCACAGTGATCAGCACCGCCCGCCATCTGCATGATCTTCCTGAAGGCTCCGGGCTGGCCTACTGGGTGGCCAACGACGCATGCCCACCCTCGCCGGGCTGCACGACCGCGGCCTCGGTGCCGCCGGAAGCCAGCGGCGCGCCCTTTGCCGAGGTCTGGCAGTACGCGCAGTCGCCCGTGCGAAAGAATATCTCCCAGGGCTGCCCGGCGCTGCACAACCGCGATGGCGACTGCATGGCTCCCGGGATTGCCACCGGGCGGCGCCTGCACCTGGACCTGAACTCCGCGCGCACGCCAGACCCTTCGCAGACAAGGCCTTAGGGGGCGCTGCGCCAGGCTTGAATGAGCGATCCGGGTGCGATTCCCGGGGTGTTTTTGCCCCTGCACCGCGTTTTGTGCAGCCGGATGGCGCCGGCAATTGTAAAAAATTGTTTCATCTGTCTTAACTTTTGCACAGATTCTTTAAGAATCAACAACTTACAATAAGCATCGTCACAAAAATACTGTTGACCTTGGCTGGCGAAAGCTTTAATGTACAGAAGTCGGCAGAATCCCATGGACGGTTGTCCATGGGGCGAACAGTTCACTTCGAACCCGAATCGAATGGGTTGCGGCAGATTCCTCCTAAATACAAACTACGGTTTACAGGGGATGGTTATCTTGTCGCGTCTTGCTTGCAGGCGAGATTGAGGTGAGGGACAGCCGAAGGTGCGGGACGCTTTATTTCTCGTGGGTTAGGCCCAGTTTGAGCGTCCGGCCCGATAAGTAGTGCATCTATAGATACAGGCAGTAGAAAAGGCTTTTCATAACGCCCTGATCCGTAGAGAATTCCGGCACTCCGTAATAGCAACGCCTTTGCCCGGAGAGCCACAGTCAGACCCGCCCCTTGCGCCATGAGCATCAGCGTCCGGCCCAGGCGGCGGCAACGAAGGAGAAGTATTTATGCGTTCCGACAAGGTTTTTGAAGCTTTGCACACTCTGCAGAACCGTTACCTGCTCTGCCAGATTGCGTCCAAGGCCACCCGTAAGTTCCACAAGCCGAACACACGCATCCAGGATACGACCAACGACGTGCTGAACCGCATCAGTGACAACGAGCGCGACAACGTGATGGCCGATCCGATCAACGTCAACGAGAAGCAGCGTCGAGCAGCGTAAGGTATTTATTTTCCGGCTTCCCGCGGAAGAGCCGCACTGGCGGCAGCCGCGGCAGCCGGGCAGAATTAACCGAACAGAGCCGGCCGTTCGCAGAAGAGCCTTTTAACAGTCAACTTCCGCCATACGCCATCTCTTTCCGGCCTGAGACAATAGACCCGGCCGGTCCCCATCCCACTGGTTGCCAAGCGCCTAGCGCAGTGCGCAGCCCCTTCCCGGCGCCCATCGGCGCTGACAATCCTCCCCTCAAGATGCAATCCGTAGGTGGACATGACGATCGCTGAACTGAAAGAAAAGAACATCACCGAGCTGACCAAAATCGCTCGCGAGCTCGACCTCCCCGGTGCGAGCGGCCTGCGCAAGCAGGACCTCATCTTCAAGATTTTGCAGGCCCAGAGCGAAAAAGAGGGCCACATCTTTGCCGAAGGCGTGCTGGAAATTCTGCC
>Ga0181528_10000427_pt1 | contig 30930 bp, 23 predicted proteins | sample PEATcosm2014_Bin_47_FD_119742 | JGI IMG/M metagenome (GOLD analysis project Ga0181528, IMG submission 119742) | Peatland microbial communities from MTU Mesocosm Facility, Houghton, MI, USA - PEATcosm2014_Bin10_10_metaG | ecosystem: Environmental > Terrestrial > Soil > Wetlands > Peat | place...
AGCCCTCTGCGACGCCGCCGCCGAGACGCTCAAGGCATATTTCCCGCAAGAGTGCGCCGCCTATTTCAAAAATGCTGGATATGCGTAATACCAATCGCAGAAGGCTCTAGCGACTTCCTCCCCTCGCGATTGGCGTATTCTGGCCCCGCTTCCGCGGGGCTTTTTTTAAGCCTTCGGCCAGAACACGCCGCCCGTCATCGGCTGCGCGACGCCGGTGGTCGAGGGCAGCGACAGCGCCAGCCCCTGCCGCGAGCGCAACGCCAGATGCGCGAAACACGCCGCCTCGACGAAATCGCCGTCCTGCCCGATCGCCTCGACCGGCTCGACCGTCACGCCGAGCCGCTGGCCGAGCCGCGCCATCAGCGTCGCGTTGCGCCGCCCGCCGCCGCACACCAGCCAGCGCCGCGGCGGTTCGCCTACGAGCGCCAGCGCCGCCGCCGTCGCCTCGATGGTGAAGGCCGCCAGCGTCGCCGCCCCGTCGGCGTCGCTCAGCGTCTGCGCCTGCGCGGCCAGCGCATGGAAATGGTTGCGGTCGAGCGACTTCGGCGCGAGGCGGCGGAAATAGGGGTCGCCCATCCACTGCGCGACGAGATCGGCGCGCACGCGCCCAGCCGCCGCCAGCGCGCCGTTCTCGTCGTGGCTGAGCCCGAGCCGCCGCCGCACGAAATCGTCGATGAGCGCATTGGCCGGCCCGGTGTCGAAAGCGACGATCTCTTGCCGCCTCCCGAGATAGGTCACATTGCCGACGCCGCCCCAGTTGAGGAACATCAGCGGCCGCTCGAGCCCCGCCGCGAGCGCCGCGTGATAGAGCGGAACCAGCGGCGCGCCTTCCCCGCCCGCCGCGACGTCGGCCGAGCGGAAATCGCAGACCACGTCGATCCCGAGCCGCTGCGCCGCCCGCGCGCCGTCGCAGAGCTGGCGGGTGTAGCGCTCGGCCGGACGATGCAACACAGTCTGCCCGTGCAGGCCCGCCAGCGCCACCGTCTCGCGGGCAATGGCGTTTTCCGCCAGGAACGCCTCGACCGCCGCGACATGGGCGTCGGTGACGTCGCGCTCGAGATCGTCGAGCGGCCCGGCGGCGAGGGCAGGGTCGGCCACGACCTCGCGCAGCCGCGCCGCGACGTCTTGCGGATAGGGATAGGTCCCCCCCGGCCCGGCTTGCACGGTCTCGCCGTCGCCCTCCAGCAGGGCGACGTCGATCCCGTCCATCGAGGTGCCGCTGATGACGCCGATGGCGCGGGTCATGCGAGCCGCCCGTCCCCGCTCTTGCGGGAATGATCAACCCGCCCCATTACTCCGCCTCGCCGATCGCCGCAGTGAGCGTGCCGACGCCCTCGATGGCGCATTCCAACATGTCCCCCGGGTGCACGGGACCGACGCCCGCCGGCGTGCCGGTGAAGATCAGATCGCCCGGCCCGAGGTGATAGAACCCGGAGAGATGCGCGATGATCTCCGGCACGGACCACACCAGCCCCGAGATGTCGGCGTTCTGCCGCAGCGTCGCGTTCTGCCGCAGCGTGATCGCCCCCCGGCTCGGATGGCCGATGCGCGCCGCCGGCGCGATCGCCGACACCGGCGCGCTCGCCTCGACATCCTTGCCGAGCGTCCACGGCCGCTGCTTGGCGCGCTCGGAAAGCTGCAGATCGCGCCGCGTCATGTCGAGCCCGACGGCGTAGCCATAGACCGCGTCGAGCGCCGCCTCTTTCGTCGTCTTGAACGCGGGACCCCCGAGCGCCACCACCAGCTCGACCTCGAAATGATAATTGCTCGTGCCGGGGGGATAGCCGAGCGTCTCGCCGTCCTGCCTGAGCGCCGTCGCGCTCTTGCAGAAGTAGAACGGCTTCTCGCGGTCGACGGCGAGGCCCATCTCCTTGGCGTGCTCCTCGTAGTTGCGCCCGACGCAGAAGATGCGCGACACCGGGTAGCGCCTGGGGTCGCCGAGCACCGGCAGCGAGGGGACGGGCGGCGGCGGGAACAGATAATCGCTCATGTCAGGCCTCGCGATGGGCGCCGGGTATCGACCGCGCGTCGGGCTCTCGGCGCCAAGCCCGCGGCGCGTCGATGCGTTGCGTATCGGGCTCGGCCGCGCGCATCAATGCTTGCGCACGTAGAGCGCCGCCACGATGGCGGCGATGGCGAGCGCCTGCAAGCCGACGCGCCAGCGCATCAGGATCTGCGAGCGGTTCGCCGAGCCGCCGCGCAGCATGTTGACGAGGCCGAAGCCGAGCGCGACCAGCACGAGCAGCAGGGCGACGCCGACGAGGGAGCCGGAAAAGGTCATCCCGACACCCTAGACGGCCGCCGTCCGGCGCGATAGCCGCCTCACGCCGCCTTGATCAATCCGCCCGCGAGCGCCTTCGCGATCAGCGCCCGCGTCTCGGCGATCCCGTACAGCAGGATGAACGACCCCAGCCGCGGCCCGCGCTCCTCGCCGAGCAGCACGGCGTAGATCATGTTGAAGAACTCGTTCGACACCCCCGGCCGCTCCGCCGTCGCGCCCTTGGCCTTCATGTCCTGATAGCGCGGGATCGGCCGCGCCACGTCGTACAGCGCGTGCTGGATCGCCTCGGCCGTCGCGTCGGCCGGCAGCCGCCCGAGCAGCTCCGACACCTGGGCCAGCGCCGCGCTCTCGACCTCGTCGGCGGCGCGGTGCTTCTTCTTCGGCGCGACGAAGTCGCGGAAATAGGCGCAGGCGTAGCGCACCAGCGCGTCGAGCCGGGGATGGTTCTGCGGCGACGCGCCGGCCGCATAGCGTTGCAGGAACCCCCACAGCACCGCCGGATTGTCGCTGTTGGCGACCGCGGCGAGGTTCAGCAGCATCGCGAACGATACCGTCGTCGCCTCGTGGCCGTGGGCGAGCGTCTCCGGCGCCGGCGGCGCGCCGGAATGGATGTGCCAGACCGGATTGCCGAGCCGCTCCTTCCATTCCTGCCGCGGGTAGGCGTCGAGGAAGCCGAGGTACTCGTCGACCGTGCGCGGGATCACGTCGAAGTGCAGCTTCTTGGCCGCCGACGGCTTCTGGAACATGAACTGCGACAGGCTTTCGGGGCTGGCGTAGGTCAGCCATTCGTCGATGGTGAGGCCGTTGCCCTTCGACTTCGAGATCTTCTGCCCCTTCTCGTCGAGGAACAGCTCGTAGTTGAACCCCTCCGGCGGCTCGCCGCCGAGCGCCCGCACGATGCGCGACGACAGCTTCACGGAATCGATCAGATCCTTGCCCGCCATCTCGTAATCGACCTTCAGCGCGTACCAGCGCATCGCCCAATCCGGCTTCCACTGCAGCTTGCACTTGCCCCCGGTGACCGGCGTCTCGAACGCCTCGCCGCTGTCGGGATCGCTCCAGCGGATGACGCCCTTGTCGGCGTCCATTCCGGTCAGCGGAACCTGCATGACGACGCGCGTAACCGGGTGGATCGGCAGGAACGGCGAGTAGGTCGAAGCCCGCTCCTCGCGCAGCGACGGCAGCATGATCTCCTGCACCCGCGCGAACTCGCGCAGCATATGCAGCAACGCCGCGTCGAACCGCCCGGAGCGGTAATACTCGGTCGACGATGCGAACTCGTAGTCGAAGCCGAAGCCGTCAAGAAACCGCCGCAGCATCGCGTTGTTATGCGCCGCGAAGCTCTCGTATCGCCCGAACGGGTCGGGAATCTCGCTCAACGGCTTGCCGAGATGGCCGCGCAGCATGTCCGCGTTCGGCACGTTGTCGGGGACTTTGCGCAAGCCGTCCATGTCGTCGGAGAACGCCAGCAGCCGGGTCGCGATGGCGTCGCCGGTCAGCACGCGGAAGGCGTGGCGCACCATGGTGGTGCGCGCGACCTCGCCGAAGGTGCCGATATGCGGCAGCCCCGAGGGGCCGTAGCCGGTCTCGAACAGCGCCTGTTTCTGGCCGCTGCGCCGCACGCGCGCGACGAGCTTGCGCGCCTCCTCGAACGGCCAGGCCTTGGACGCTTGCGCAGCGTCGCGCAGCGCGGGGTCGAACATGACGAATTTCCTGAATACGAATGAACCGCCCTCACTGGGAAACCGCCGCGCCCGAGTCAACCGCTTTTGCGCTTTCGTGGTCAATTGGCTTACACCGCGGCGCGCAACCCGGAACCCGTGAAATGCTCGAAGGCCTGCCGCCCAACAACGCCGCCCATGTCCTGCGCGTGACGCTCGACGAGGCCCGCGCCCGCGCCGTCGCCGACCTGATGGTCGAGAGCTTCGAGCCGGCGGAGGCCGCCTCCACCGCCTTCGAGACCGAGGCCGCATGGCCCGGCGGCGGCAAGGCCTGGGCGGTGGAGGTCTATTTCGGCTTCGAGCCCGACGAGGAAGCCATGCGCGAGCTCGTCGCCGCCGCCGCCGGCGAGGACGCGGCGGCGCTCGTCGAATTCGGCCTGACCGAGAAACAGGATTGGGTCGCCAACTCGCTCGCCGGCCTCAAGCCGGTCCGCGCCGGCCGCTTCCTGGTCCACGGCGCGCACGACCGCGACAAGCTCGGTCCCAGCGACATCGGCGTCGAGATCGAGGCCGGGCTCGCCTTCGGCACCGGCCATCACGGCACTACGCGCGGCTGCCTGATGCATCTCGACCGCCTGCTGAAGCGCCGCCGTCCCGCCCATGTGCTCGACGTCGGCTGCGGCGCCGGCGTGCTCGCCATCGCCGCGGCGAAGGCGCTGAAGCGGAAAGTCTGGCTCGGCGACATCGACCCCGTAGCGGTCGCCGTCGCCAATGAGAATTGCGCGCTCAACGGCGTCGCGTCCTACGCCAAGGCCGTGGTCTCGCGCGGCGTCGAAGCCTTGAGCCTGCGCGAGGGCGCCCCGTACGACCTCGTGTTCGCCAACATCCTGGCCAAGCCTTTGCGGCTGCTCGCCCCCTCGCTGGCGCGCGTCATCGCGCCGGACGGCGAGGCGATCGTCTCCGGCCTGCTGCTGGCGGATGTGGCGGGCGTCGTTTCGGCCTGGGGCGCGCAGGGTTTGCGGCTGCGCGACCGCATCGAGCTCGAAGGCTGGGCCAGCCTGCGGCTGACGCGCTAGCCGTCGAGCGGTCAGCGCCTAGGGCAAGTATCGGCGACGCGTGGACAGCGCCTTGCCAGGAAATCACGGCCAAAAATCGGAGAAAAAGGCCGCCTTCGCTCCGGCTTCAGCTCAGCCAGAACGTTGACCTCTCCGCACGTGTTATGTAGCTTTCCGGTCGGGGCGCGATTTATTCTTGCGCAGGCCCGGCGGGGATCGGCTTTATCCTTAAAGACCGTGTGGTTCGCTTTATCGGCGAGCCTCTAGCGGCCTCCAGGAACGGCGCCGGTCAATCGCAACAAGACGGTCAGGGAGGAAAACATGAAGTTCGCATTCGCGACTATGGCGGCCGCCGCCGCCCTCTTGACGGCGACTTTCGCCGCCCGCGCCGACAACCTGGAGACGCTGGAAGGCTTTCACATGACGGCGCCGACCGAGTGGCCGACCGTCCCGCAGACCGGCCCGAAGGCCGACGCCGTCAAGAAAATCCTGCAGAAGATCACGCTTCCGCCGGGCTTCCACATCGATCTCTACGCCCTCGTGCCGGACGCGCGCCACATGGCGGTCGGCCCGCAGGGCGTCGTCACCATCGTCGGCACGCGCAAGACCAAGGTCTGGGCCATCACCGATCGCTCGCGCTCCGGCGTCGCCGACGAGGTCAAGGAATTCGCCCCGACGCTGCCCAAGCGCATCCCCAACGGGCCCTGCTGGTCAAAGGACGGCTTCCTCTACATCGTCGAGCAGAACCGCATCCTGCAGTATCCCGCGGCCGAGTTCTTCTACGAGAGCCCCGACGTCGCCGTCGGCGTCGTCGTGCCGGAGGGCCAGCTCATCCCGAAGGCGGAGGAGAGCTTCAACCACACCGCGCGCGAATGCCGCGTCGGCCCCGACAACAAGCTCTATGTCCAGCTTGGCCAGCCGTTCAACGTGCCGGCCAAGGACAAGGCGCAGCTCTACGCCAAGCTTGGCATGGGCGGCATCATCCGCATGGATCAGGACGGCAAGAACCGCGAAGTCTACGCCACCGGCCTGCGCAATCCCGTCGGCTTCGACTTCAATCCCAAAGACAAGACGCTGTGGACCAACGACAACCAGGTCGACGGCATGGGCGACGACATCCCGCCCGGCGAAATGAACCGCATCGACAAGGCCGGCGAGCAGTTCGGCTTTCCCTGGTACGGCGGCGGGCACACCCGCACCGAAGAGTACAAGGACGAGACGCCGCCCGCCGACGTGGTTTTCCCGGAAGTGGAGCAGGTCGCCCACGCCGCCGACCTCGGCCTCACCTTCTACACCGGCGACATGTTCCCGGCGAAGTACAAGGGCGCGATCTTCTCCGCCCAGCACGGCTCATGGAACCGCACCGTGCCGGTCGGCGCGCGCGTGATGGTGACCTTCCTCAAGGACGACGGCCATGTCGCCGGCCCGTCGACGCCGTTTGCGGAAGGCTGGAACGAGAACGGCCATTATCTCGGCCGACCGGTCGACGTCGCGCAGTCCTGGGACGGCTCGCTGTTGGTGTCCGACGATCTCGTCGGCGCGATCTACCGCATCTGGTACGACGGCAAGTGAGCTGAGCCGCGTCCGCCGAGGCGGCGTCGGCGCAGGCCTGACGCCGTTAGTTTCTCCAAGGGATCAAGGTTCTCGATGCGGCGCTTCCTGTCGATCGGGCGAATGGCGGTTGCGGCGGTTCTCCTGCCCGGACTGGCCCAGGCGGGCGATCCGCTGGCGGGAAGGAAAAAGGCCGAGGTTTGCATGCCGTGCCACGGGCTGGACGGCATCGCCAAGATCGCCGAAGCCCCCAATCTCGCCGGACAGAACGAGATCTATCTGGTTGAGCAACTGACCGGGTTTCAGCAGGGCAAGCGCAGCAACGAGATGATGAATATCGTCGTCAGGAGCCTCAACGACACCGACGTCGCCGATCTCGCGGCCTATTACTCGAGCATCGAGATCAAGGTCGCCAAGATTCCGGGCGAATGATGCGCGCAGGCGCGTTCGTCGCCGCGCTTCTGCTGGGCGGGCTCGCGCCCGCGCACGGCGCAGAGCCGCTCGCGCCGTGCGGCCGCTGCCACATGGCGTACCCCGCCGCGATGCTGCCGCAGCGCTCGTGGACGGCGATCCTGGCGAGCCTTCCCAGCCATTTCGGCGCGAAAGTGGAGCTGCCGGCGCAACAGCTTGCGGTGATCGGCGGCTACCTCGCCGCGCATGCCGCCGACGGACCGCAGGCGTCCCAGGAAGACCGCCATTACCTCGATCCGCTGTCCGGCGAGCCGGCGCCGACGCGCATCACCCGGACGCAGTGGTGGAAAGACCGCCACGCCGACCTCGGCGGCGCGGGGATCGCGGCGCCGAGCGATTGTCGGTCCTGCCATCCCGACGGGTTCGAAAGATGATCCGTTCGTCGGCGGCCCCGCCCGAAACGCTAGCGCTTTACCCGCCGCGTCCGAAAAGCGGATCGTTGGTCGCCAGCGGCGTGCTGAGCCGCAGGCCCGCCTGTTGGCCGCTCACGCGCGCGACGACGCCGGTCAGGCGCCGCCCGCCGGTAAGTTCGACGGTGACCTCTTGGCCCTCGCGCGGCGGCTGCCGGCAGCGCAGCCCGAGGCCGTTGCGCGAAATGTCCTCGATCTCGGCGGCGATCCGCCCGCCCGGCGTGATCAGCGCGCAGGCGTGACGCACCGCGGCGCGCGGCGCGCTGCGGCGCTGGCGCAGGCGCGGCAGTTCGATCTCGCCGAAGCGGCTGACGCGCCGCACATCGCCCCGCGCCGCCTCGCCGACAAAACCGGCGAGGTTCTGGCTGTCCTCGCCGTAGGGCGCGGGCAGGCGCCGCTGCGTCTCCGCGGCCAGCGCTTCCAGCACGGCGCCGAACTCGGCGCACAGACGCCGCCATTGTCCGGCCGAGCGCGTCAGCGCCGTCCGGTCCAGACTGGACAGCGCGGCCTCGGGCGGCGTCTCGGCCGTTGCGCGGGTGAAATTCGTATAGACCGCCGCGACCCGCGTCGCCGTCGCCGCCGGCATCCCCATGTCGGAGAAAAACCGCAGCGACAATTGCATCGACGGGCCGTCGTCGCGCAGCCGGCTGCGCCACGCCCGCAGCGGCCACGCGGCGCCCGCGGCGGCGCGCGCGGTCAGGATCATGGCGAAGCCGCCGGCCTCGAGCGCCGCCAGATGCAGATCGCAGACGACGCTCTCGAACAGGAAGTCGGCCTTCACCCAGCCGTTGCGGACTGGCTCGCCGGCAGTAGTATTCACAGCTGGCGCCACGCTGCCCTCCTGTCGGCCGCGGCCGGGATCACGCCGCGATTCGCCGTCGCGGCCCGCCGCCCGCGTCCGCTCCGGAAACCACGAACTCCGAGACCATCCGCTCGAGCTTGCCGCTCTCCACCGCGAGCGACTGGCAGGCCGAATTCGCCTGTTCCGCCATCGCCGCGTTCTGCTGCGTCACCTGATCGATGTCGGCCATCGCGATATTGACCTCCCTGAGCGTCGAGGTCTGATTCAGCGCCTGGCCGGCGATGTCGGAAATGCCGCCGTCGATCATTGCGATCTGGTCCTTGATGCGGTTGAAGGCGGTCGTCGTCGCCTCCATGGAATCGACGCCCTGCGCGATCGCCGCCGCCGAGGTGGCGATCATCGCCTTGATCTCCTTGGCCGCGCTCGCCGAGCGTTGCGCCAGCGCGCGCACTTCGGTCGCCACCACGGCGAAGCCGCGCCCCGCCTCGCCGGCGCGGGCCGCCTCGACGCCGGCGTTGAGCGCCAGCAGATTGGTCTGGAACGCGATCTCGTCGATCACGCCGATGGTCGCGCCGATCCGCTGCGACGATTCGGTGATGCTGGTCACCGCCGTGCGGGTCTTCTCCACCACGGTTAGGCTTTCGACCGCGTCGGTCTTCGCCGCCGCGATATTGTCCTGGGTCTTCAACGATGCGTTGGCGGTCGAGTTGACGACATTGCCGAGCTCGTTCATCGCCGCCGTCGATTCCTCGAGATTGGCCGCCTGCCGCTCGGTGCGCCGCGCCAGATCGTCCGACGCGGCCGAGATCTCGGAGGCGCCGTTGGCGATGGTGCGGGCGCTCTCCGTCACGTTCAGAATGGCGCTTTCCATCGACGACAACGCCGAGTTGAAATCGTCGCGCAGCTGCTTGTAGGCCGCGGGCAGTTCGTTGCCGATGCGCGCCGTCAGATCCTTGGCGGCGAGCCGCGCCAGCCCGTTGGCGATGGTCTGCACGACGTGGTTCTTCTCCGCCTCGGCGTCGGCCCTCGCGTTCCGCACCGCCTTTTCGTGGTTCCTGACCGAGGCGTTGATCGAATCCGCCGCGACCCGGAACGAGCCGTTCAAGCCTCCCGGCAGGATGTAGCGATAATAGACGCCGCGCACGACCGCATCGAGCGCCGCCGTCGATTCGCGCACGAACGCGTCGCAGCGGTCGATCGCGTCGTTGACGGCGTTCTCCGCGTCCGCGGTCGCGCCTGCGGTGTCGATGCCGATAATGCGCGCCTCGAAATCGCCCTTCGAGATTCGGCCGCAAATCGCCTCGATGGTCTTCAGCGCGGCGTGATAGGTGCTCGCCTTGCCGGCGCGTAGCCAGGCCCAGCCAGCCAGGATCGCCAGCGCCGCAGCGCCGGCGTGCTCCAGCCAGGGCAGGCCGTATTCGCCCGCCCCGACCGCCGCCGCCGCCAGCGCCGGCGCGGCCGCGATCCGCGCGACGGCCAAGGCCCGGCGGCTAGATGGTGAGAACGAACTGCTCATAGGAAACTTTCTGCGCTGCGAGAGTTGCGTCCAGGCACTCGACGCCGGCCGCCAGCGCCTCCTTGCCGTTGCGGGGCTGCGCCTCGGCGGCGCGGATTTTCGCGTAGAGCGGCACGATGACGCGATCGAGCGCCGCGCGGCTCGGGATGCGGCGGTTGGAGTGATAGCCCACCACCGCGCCGTCGCGCCCGAACGAGGGCGTCACATGGGCGAACACCCAGTAGAAGTCGCCGGCCTTAGTGATGTTCTTGACGTACGCGAACACTTCGCGGCGCGCCATGATCGTGTCCCACAACAGCTTGAACACGGCGCGCGGCATCTCCGGATGCCTCAGGACGCTGTGCGGCTTGCCGAGCAGTTCCGCCTCGCGATAGCCGGCGATGGAGCAGAACGTCTTGTTGCAATAAGTGAGACGCCCTTTCAGGTCCGTCTTCGAGACGATGATCTCACTGTCGGGAAAGAACACCTCCCGGTCGGTCGGCGGCGGCGAATTCATCGGGATCGCGACCTTTCGATGCGTTGACAAGCCCCCGCGGGTTGAGCGCGGGCGGCGGGAACGACGACATGCGAAGGAGGATTCGCGTAGCGCTCGGCGGCGTCATGCCTCGACGCGAATCCGCGTCGCGAGCCCGCCAATTACCTAAAACGATTTGAGCTAAGAATGGCTTAATCTGGGATGTCGAACCTACATGGCGCTTTCGTCGCAGCGCCGGCGCTCAGCCGCTCGCCCGCTCGGCGCCGAAATTCGCCTTGGCGATGATCCGGCTCGTCGATTGCCCCTGCGTGAGCTGGGCGAGTATCACCCGACCGCCGCGCGCGCGCACGATCTCGCCGCCGACCACGCGATCCTCGCTATAGTCGGCGCCTTTGACCAGCACGTCGGGCTGCAGCAGCCGGATCAACTCCAGCGGCGTCTCCTGCGAGAAGATCACCACCGCCGACACGCCCTTCAGCGCGCCGATCACCGCCGCCCGCGCCGTCTCGTCCTGAACCGGGCGGGCCGGCCCCTTGAGCCGCTTCACCGACGCGTCGGAGTTGATCGCGACGATCAGCCGGTCGCAGGTCTCCGCCGCCTGGCGGATCAGCGAGACATGCCCGGCGTGCAGCAGATCGAAGCAGCCGTTGGCGAAGCCGACCGTCAGCTTGTCTTTCGCCCAGGCCCAGCGCAGCGCCACCGCCGCCTTCCAGTCGAGCAGCGCGCCGTCGTCGTCGTCGGGCAGCGCCTGCTCGGCCAGCAGCGAAGCGGCGATCTCGTCGCGCGTCGCGGTCGCCGTGCCGAGCTTGGAGACGACGATGCCGGCGGCGTGATTGGCGATCCGCATCGCGTCGTGGATCGGCAATTTCGCCGCCAGGCACGCGGCCATGACCGCGACCACCGTGTCGCCCGCGCCCGATACGTCGAACACGTCCTGCGCCACGGTCGCCAGATGCGAGGGCGCCCCGTCGGCTGGAAAATACGACATGCCCTTCTCCGACCGGGTCAGCAGAATATGCGCGCCGGAAATTTTCTGCGCCATCGCGGCGGCGCGCGCCGCCTGCACGTCGGTCTCGCACGGCAACCCCGTCGCGTCGGACAACTCCTTGCGATTCGGCGTGATCAGGGTCGCGCCGCGATAGGCGGAAAAATCGTTGCGCTTGGGATCGACGATCACCTTCTTGCCCGCCGCGCGCGCCGTATCGAGGCAGTGGCGCAGAAACGCGTCGCTGAAGACGCCCTTGCCGTAGTCGGACAGCACCACCAGGTCGGCCGCGACGATCGCCCGCGTCGCCGCCGCCGCGAACAGCTCCGCCTCGCCGACGGCGCAGGGCGCCATGTCTTCATGGTCGATCCGGACCATCTGCTGATGCGCGCCGACGATGCGCATCTTGCGCGTGGTGCGGCGGGCGTGCGAGGCGATCATGCCGCGGCAATCCACCGCGCCGGCCGCGCGCAGGCAGGCCTTGAGCTGCTCGTTGGCCTCGTCCCGCCCGGTCAGTCCCACCACCTCGACCGCCACGCCGAGCGTCGCCAGATTGACCGCGACGTTGGCGGCGCCGCCGGCGACATGCTTCTCCGACAGCGCACGCACCACCGGAACCGGCGCTTCGGGCGAGATGCGGCTCACGTCGCCATAGAGATAGAGGTCGAGCATGAGGTCGCCGATGACCGCGACGCGATAACGATGAAACGCGTTGAAGATGTCAAACATGGCGCCCCGTCCGGTCCATCAAGTCCTTCAGGCGCGCCCGCAAGCTTAAGGTCGGCGGCGCGCGCTCCGTTTCCGCGCGGAAAATTCCCCTATGGCTCCCTACGAAGCCGATGGACTTGAAACATTGCTCGCTCCGGCGATGAAACAACTTTCATGCATCTCGTCGCCGTTCATGCGCAACCGCACCGCTCTTGGCCGCCAGCAAGGTCAATATTCAGTTAACTCGAGGGAAGCTTGCGATCCACATCCCCTGCACGCTTCGAAGATCGTGTCACAATGAAGCTTTCCGGTCAATAACCAGGAAGGCAATTGCGTTGCGATTTCGCGTCGCATACGAGTCATGTTGAAACATGATGCAGCCAGGACATTGATACGAGCGGCAAAAAGGGGTACTAATTGCTTTCTTTGGCCGGCAACGAGACGCAAGAGGTTCAAAAAACTGTCGCGTTGCAGGAGCCGCTTCTGTAGCTTGTGTTTGTGTTCCCGGAGTCGATCGGCACATGCTAGTCAAATGGCTGCGTCGCGCCGCCGCCGTAACCAGGAAACGGTTGCGCCGGCACTTGCGGCTCGATGTTGCGCCGCCTCTGAGCGGCGCCGAGAAACGCGGTCGCCTGATCGAGGAGGCGCGACGCCGCTGCGTCGCCATGCCGTCCTCGGTCGTCGCCTTGCCGGCGCGCGCCTCGGGGCGGCCGCTGAGCACTTCCCGCCCGCGGCTTCTCGTGCTGCAAATGGCCCATATCGGCGATTTCATCCTGAGCCTGCGCGCGCTGCAGAAGCTGCGCGACGGCTTCCCCAGTTCTGAGATCACCCTCGTCTGCGCCAGCTGGAACGTCGATTGGGCGCAGCGCTCGGGCCTTGTCGACCGCGTCGTCGCGTTCGATTTCTTCTCCCGGCTGAATGCGGATTGGCGCGGGCCGACGCCGGAGCTGTTCGCCCGCTTCGCCGCGCTGCCGCTCGGCGCTTTCGACATCGCCGTCGATCTGCGCCACGACGCCGATACGCGGCCTTGCCTGTCTCTCGTCAAGGCGCGGGCGCGCGCCGGCTACGCCGCCCCGCTGGAGAAAGGCGATCCGCCGCTCGACCTGATGCTGCCGCCGGTCGAGTTGCTGGCGCGCCCGGATGGGAGCGAATATTCGCTGCACGCGGAACTGCGGCTCGAGCTGCTGGCCGACGCCGTCGTCGCCGCTTTCGCCGAACGCGGGCCTCATCCGGTGACGCGCATCGCCCGCGGCGCGCTGCACGTCGCCAGGGCGCCCTACGCCATCCTGGCGGTCGGCGCCGGCGATTCGATCCGCCGCTGGCCGCAGGCGCAATTCGCCGAGCTGGGACGGCGCCTGATCGAGATCTACGATTTCGACATCGTCGTGGTCGGCGGCGCCGCGGAGCGCGCCATGGTCGAGGAGATCGTCGCCGGTCTGCCGCCGTACCGCGTCACGGCGAACGTCGATTTACCGCTGACCGAGCTTAGCGCCAAGATCGGGCGGGCGGCGCTGCTCGTCGGTCTCGGCTCGGGGGTCGCGCATCTCTCGGCGACACTTGGCGTCCCCACCGTCAGCCTGCTTTCCGGTGTCTCGCCGCTCGACGTGTGGCGGCCGGTCGGGCCGCGCGCGGTCAATCTCACCGGCCAGACGGCGTGCTCCCCCTGCGGCCTGAAGCGGGTGGAGGATTGTCCGTTCGGCGTGACCTGCCTGCACGCGATCAAACCGGGGCGGGTGCTGGAGGCGGCCGCGGATCTGCTGCGCCCGGCCGTCGCGCTCGCGCTGGTTCGCCGCGAGCCGTTTTTATCCGCCGAGGGCGAACGCCGACACTGACTGGGGAGTTACGTCGCTAAGGGAGAGGCCGGCGCCGATCCCGCAAGCGAGGCCGCCCATGAACACACCCGCATCGACGCCTGCGGGCGGACCGGACCCGCTCGTCAGCTTCCTCGCTCCGCCCGAGCTTACGGCCAAGCTCGACGCCTGGATCGCCGCCCAATCCGAGCCGCGTCCGGACCGTGCGGCGGCGATCCAGCGCCTGCTCGAGAGCGCGCTCGCCGGCGTCTCCGCCGAACCTCATCATGAGGGCCGTTATCGCGCGACCCGCATCGGCCCGAGCGGGACGGTCGACGAATGGCAGGCCGAGGCCGGCGACGACGAGGACGCCGCGCATCGCCTGGGGCAGCATCTGAAGGCGAAATTGGAAGCGGGCGCAGAGGGTTACACTCCAGACGAGATGGTCAATCTGATCCGCCCCGACGGCGAGATCGTGACCATGGTGCGCGTCAAGGAGCTGATCGAACGCCTTACGGGATGGAAGACGGCGGCCTCCGCCGACCCCGGCCTCGAAGGCGAGTGGACTTCCTGAAAGGCCGCCGCTGCGCTGCGGCGGCGAGGCGCCGCCATCTCCTCTCGCCTCGGCGGGGTAGGGCGTCTATGCGTAGTCATATCAATAACTTGAATTGATTTGCAATTTTCCGCGCCGGCGCGCCTGGGACACAAAATGGCGCCCAAGTCCTTGTAATCCCCCATTCCGGGACTGTCCTGCGCGTTGCGCGCGGCCAAGCGCTTGAACCCTTCGGCCGCGCGGTCTATTCGACGCGCGCGCCGCCGTCGGCGCCGCTGATCGGGAAACTTCCATGGCCTTCCTCGCCAACGTGCTCAATCGGGTCAAGCCCTCCGCGACCCTGGTGGTGACGCAGAAGGCGCGCGATCTGAAAGCCAAGGGCCGCGACGTGATCTCGCTCTCGGTCGGCGAGCCCGATTTCGACACCCCGGACAACATCAAGAACGCCGCGATCGAGGCGATCCGCCGCGGCGAGACCAAGTACCCGCCGGTGCTCGGCATCCCGCCGCTGCGCGAGGCCATCGCGGCCAAGTTCCGGCGCGAGAACGGGCTCGACTACAAGGCCGCCGACACCATCGTCGCGACCGGCGGCAAGCAGATCCTCTACAACGCCTTCCTGGTGACGATGAACCCCGGCGACGAGGTCATCATCCCCGCGCCCTATTGGGTCAGCTACCCCGAGATGGTGGCGATCAACTGGGGCGAGCCGGTCTTCGTTCCGACCCGGATGGCGGACGGCTACAAGCTGCAGCCGGATGCGCTGGAGCAGGCGATCACGCCGCGCACCAAGTGGGTGGTGCTGAACTCGCCCTCCAACCCCTCCGGCGCGGCCTACACCCGTTCGGAGCTGAAGGCGCTGACGCAGGTGCTGCTCAAGCATCCCCACGTCTGGGTGCTGACCGACGACATGTACGAGCATCTCGTCTACGGCGACTTCGAGTTCACCACCCCGGTGCAGGTCGAGCCGGCGCTTAAGGCCCGCACGCTGACAATGAACGGCGTCTCCAAGGCCTATGCGATGACCGGCTGGCGCATCGGCTACGCCGCCGGCCCGGCCGAACTGATCAAGGCGATGGACATGGTGCAGGGCCAGCAGACCTCAGGCGCCTGCACGGTGGCGCAATGGGCCGCGGTCGAAGCGCTCAACGGCCCGCAGGATTTCATCCCGCGCAGCCGCAAGGCGTTCGAGGAGCGCCGCGACCTCGTGGTGTCGATGCTCGGCCAGGCGAAATACCTGAAGTGCCCGAAGCCCGAAGGCGCCTTCTACGTCTATCCCTCCTGCGCCGAGGCGATGGGCAAGACCGCCCCGTCCGGCAAGGTGCTGGAGACGGACGAGGATTTCGTCAGCGAGCTGCTGGAGACGGAAGGGGTCGCGGCGGTTCACGGCTCGGCGTTCGGGCAGGGGCCGAACCTGCGCGTCTCCTACGCCACCTCGCTGGAGACGCTGGAGCGGGCCTGCAAGAAGATCCAGAACTTCACCGCTTCGCTGCGCTGATGTCGCTGACCCTCGTCTTCGATCTCGACGGCACGCTCGCCGAGACCGCGCCGGACCTGATCGACGCGCTCAACCACGTGTTGAGCTTCGACGGGATCGAGCCGGTTCCGGTCGAGGCGGCCCGCTCGCTGCTCGGCGCCGGCGGCCGCGCGCTGATCCAGCGCGGCTACGCCCGCGCCGGGCGCGATCTCGGCAAGGAGCGGCTGGACGATCTGTTCAACCGCTTTCTGGGCTTCTACAACGAGCATATCGCCGATAAGTCGACGCTGTTCCCCGGCGTCGAGGCCTGCCTCGACCGCTGCCGCGAGGCTGGCTGGCGCCTCGCGGTCTGCACCAACAAGATGGAGTATTCGTCGAAGCTGCTGCTGGAGAAGCTCGGCGCGCTCGACCGTTTCGCCTTCGTCTGCGGCCAGGACACGTTCGGCCTCCCCAAGCCCGACCCCAGACCGCTCGTCGAGACCGTCGCCAAGGCCGGCGGCCGCCTCGGGCGCAGCGTCATGATCGGCGATTCGATCACCGACATCAAAACCGCCCGCGCGGCGGGCATGCCTGTCATCGCGGTGGATTTCGGTTATACCGACGTTCCCGTCGCCGAACTCGGCCCCGACCGGGTGATCTCGCATTTCGACGAGTTATACGAGGCGGCGCTGAACTTGACGAACCCGCCGTTGACGGCTTAGAGAGGCGCCGGTCCGGGCGATTAGCTCAGCGGTAGAGCACACCCTTCACACGGGTGGGGTCATAGGTTCGATCCCTATATCGCCCACCATATCGACCGGGCAGTCAAGCGTCGGGGCGCTGCAAATGCCCGCTGGTTTCGCGCCGCTTGCCGGCCTGGATCCGACGCCAGCGGCGCGCCCGCAAAGCGCGTCGTCGAGCGGATTGCAGACAAACCGCCGACAGGAGCCGCGGCCGGAGGCGACGAATCGCGAACTCGCGTCGGGTGGCGGATAACGGAAGATTAAGCTGGGAATAGGGTTGCGATATTGCGGGCGTCAGCCGGCGCAAACAGTCCGGACGCTCGCCGGTCGTTACAACGCATTGCATCCGGGGAGCGCCGGGCTGCCTAATGATTGAGCTTGTGCTCGCAACGCGCCGGCGAAGCGCACGCAGGCTGCGAATGATGGCCAGCCGATTGACCTGCATCAACGACGCTAAGAGCGCCGAACCGTAGGCGAAACATACTATAATCGCCGGTTCTCCAGGTCCGGCGCGAGGGGGAAAATGTGACTGCCGCCGAAGGAGGAGGGCCGGTGCTTAGCTTACAGAAGACGATATCTGGGGCCCCGCAAAGGGTCGAGCAGGCTATAACCGACCTGAAAGAATTGAGGCTGAACTAGAGCCCTTTGGCTCAGGCGCAGCCCCGCGCGACGGCAGTAAGCGCGCAGAAGCGATTTGGCGTGGGGAGAGACCGCGAATTGCGCCGGATTGGCGGCTTCGCTGGCGACTTTCCTCCTGCTCAATCGGAGTCAAACAATCGCGAAGACGCATAGAGGCGCGAACTCCGGACGGAGTTGAGCGTCGTCAACGACGTGAGATTGCGGTTGTTGTTTGCATAAGATGTCGCAGCGAATCTGCTGAGCGTTACGGGCGGGTGCGGCGGTTAAGGTCCGTATTGTCGCGGCGAATTCAGCTTGCAATTGAGGCAAAGGCCCGTCGAGCGTCTCGCCGCGCGGGATTTCGGGCCACAGGCCTTCGGAGAGCACAATGACCATCAGGTATCCCGGAACGCCGACGGTAATCCACGGCAACGGCGCCGTCGCCGAGGTGATGAGCTACGTGTGCGGCGGCGTCATCGGCTATCCGATCACTCCTTCCACGGAAATCTCCGAGATCTACGAAGCGTTTCGAGCCAACGGCGGCTGCAACGTCTGGGGCAAGCATCCGTTCTTCTTCGAACCCGAGGGCGAGCATTCGGCGCAGAGCGGCGCGCTCGGCGCGGCGCTGACCGGCGGAAAATACATATCCAACGCCTCGTCGAGCCAGGGCATCCTCTACGGCATGGAATCCCACTATGTGACCGTCGGCAAGAAGGTCGGCGGTTTCGTCCTGCATATCGCGGCGCGCGTGGTGTCCAAACATTCGCTCAACGTGATGGCGGGCCATGACGATGTCTACGCCCTGCTGCCGTCGGGCTACACGGTCCTGTTCGGCAGCAACGCGCAGGAGGCGGCCGACCTCGCCGCGATCTCCTACAAGCTCAGCGCGAATTCGCTGATACCCGTCGCCAACGCGATGGACGGCTTCGCCACGTCGCATATGTTGACCGAAGCGAACATGCCGGAGCCCGAACTGGTGCGCGAATTCCTCGGCGATCCCGAGGGGCGCATCAAATGCCCGACCGTCGCGCAGGAAATGCTGTTCGGCGCCAAGGGCCGCGTGTTCCAGTTGCGCCAGTATCTGACCCGCCGCGCGGCCGATTTCGCCGATGGCGACGAGGGCAAGCTGCGCGACTTTCTCGACGCCAATGCGGAGGCGATCGAGTGCGACGGCGAGGGCAAGCTGGTCGAGGCCTCGCTCGCATTCGTGCCTGAGGAGCTGGCCGGGCAATGGCGCCGGCAGTGGCTCAACGCTTTCGAGAAGGGAACGCGCCAGCGTGTGCCGGCGCTCGTCGACGTGCACAACCCCGGCCTCACCGGCGGCGTGCAGAACCAGGCGGACTTCCAAGCCGGCTCGGTCGACCATCGCACCCACTTCGTCAGCGAAGTCCCGCATCTCGCGCGCGAAGCGTTCAGGGAATATTCCGAATTGACGGGGCGCGAATACGCCCCGATCCTGACCTATATGTGCGAGGACGCCGAGACGGTGATGATTGGCCTCGGCTCGGTCACCGACGACGCCCGCGCGGTCGCGGCCTATCTGCGCAGCAAAGGCAAGAAGGTCGGCGTCATCTCGATCAAGCTGTTGCAGCCCTTCCCCGAGGCCGAGCTGGTCGCCGCGCTCGCCGGCAAGAAGGTCGTCACGGTGCTCGAGCGCTCGGACGTCACCGCGCTGACCGATTTCGTCACCCGCGCTTTGTTCAAGGCGCGCGAGAATGTCGGCGGCGAACGGCACGCCGGGATTCCCGCGCTTGAGGTTGCGCCGCAAGTCATCACCGCGATCTTCGGCCTCGGCGCGCACGACCTGCAGCCCCGGCATCTGGTCGCGGCCTACGAAAACATGGAGGGACGCAAGTCGCCGTTCGTCTACCTCGGCACCCAGTTCTTCTCGAAGAATCCGACGCCGCACATGGCGCCGTTGCAGGCCATGCTGAAAGCCGCCTATCCCGAAACGGAGTTCATGGCGCTGGAGACCGGCCCCAATCCGAACCTGTTGCCGAAGGGCGCCTTCCGCCTGCGCTTCCATTCCGTCGGCGGCTACGGCACGATCGCAACCGGCAAGCTGCTGACCGACATTCTCGCCGGCGTGCTCGATCTGCGCTCGAAGGCGGCGCCGAAGTACGGCTCGGAAAAGAGCGGCGCGCCGACCAACTACTATATCACGCTGAGCCCGGAGCCGGTGCTGATCACCAACGCCGATATCGAGGACGTCGAGATCGTGGTCTCGCCGGACCACAAGGTGTTCGCCCACTCCAATCCGCTGCGCGGGATCGTCGCCGGCGGCGCGTTCATCCTGCAATCGACCCTGTCGCCGCTCGAAGTGTGGCGCGAACTGCCCGAGCGCGCGCGACAGACATTGCGCGAAAAGAAAATCCAGTTCTTCGTCGTCGACGCTTTCGCCGTGGCCAAACGCCATGCGCCGCGCGCCGAGCTTGAGACGCGCATGATGGGCATCGCCTTCATCGGCGCCATTTGCGGCCGCTGTGAGCAGGTCACCGCGGGGGCCGAAGCCGACGCGGTGCTGAAGAAGATCCGCCAGCAGATTTCGAAGAAGTTCGGCGCGAAAGGCGCGGCGGTCATCGAAGGCAACATGGCGGTCATCGAGGACGGTCTTACCGCCACGGTCCGGGTCAACTACGAAGCGCCGGAATTCGCCGAGGCGGAGAAGGACGCATCGCAACGCGCGCGCGGCATGAACGTCGGGCTGTCGGCCGCGTTCTGCCGCGTCAGCTCGCCCTCGCCGACGGGCTTCCTCGACACCGACTATTTCAACGACGTCTACGCCGACGCGTTCCGCGACGGCTCGATCGCGGAATCGCCGGTGCTGCCGGGCACAGGCATGTTCCTTCCGGCCGGCAGCGCCGCGCTCAAGGACAAGGGCCTGTTCCGCCTGAAGGCGCCGGAGTTCATCGCCGATCTCTGCACTGGCTGCATGGAATGCGCGATCACCTGCCCCGACGCGGCGATACCCAATTCCGTACATGACATCGGCGATCTCCTCGCCACGACGGTGCGCCAGCTCGATATCGCGCCGGCGCAGCGCAAGGCGCTGACCGAACTCGTCCCCGACCTGGTCGCCGCAGCGCGCGAAACCTACCGCGCCGCCAAGGAGCCGGGCGCGTTGCATGACATCGTCGCCAAGGCGGCCGACGGCTTGGAGGTCGAGAACGCCGTCACCCGCGCCAACCTGACCAAGCTCGCCAATGCGCTGGCCGTGTTCCCGGTCGCCAAGACGCGGCCGTTCTTCGACGCGGCCGAGACCGCCAAGCCCGGCGGCGGCGGCCTGTTCTCCGCGGTCGTCGATCCCTGGAAATGCACCGGCTGCCTGGAATGCGTCGACGTCTGCGGCCCGCACGCGCTGGTCGAGCGCGATCAGAACCCGGAGCTGCTGCAGACGCTGGAGGGGCGCTTCGAGTTCCTCAGCCGCACGTCGAATACGCCGGCGCGCTTCGTCACCGGCGCGCTCGAGCCCGACGGCGACGTCAAGCGGTTGATGCTCGACCGCCACAACTACTACGCCACCACGGGCGGCCACGGCGCCTGCCGCGGTTGCGGCGAGGTGACCGCCATCCGTCTGGTCACCTCGACCAACCATGCGCTGCACGACAAGCGCCGCCGCGTGCACATGCACGAGATCGAGGGCATAATCACGCGCCTGCAGGCGAAGCTGGCCACGCTCAGCAACGGTCACTCCGATCCGGTTCGCAGCGAACGCATCGCCGCGTCCCTCGCGACGCTGGAGAAGGAGCTTTACAAGCTCGAAAGCGGGCCGCGCGGCGAGGGTCCGGCGACTGCCGTGATCGCCAACTCGACGGGTTGCAGCAGCGTCTACGCGTCGACCTTCCCATTCAATCCTTACACCGACCCGTGGGTGAACAGCCTGTTCCAGGACGCCCCCGCGGTGGCCAAGGGCATATTCGAAGGCCTCGGCGCGGACGCGACGACCTATGTGCGGGCCGAGCGCACCGCGCGACTGGAACTCGACGACGAATACGACCCGCCGGTGCATGACAAGCAATTGCGCACGCTCAGCTGGTCGGACTTCACCGACGAAGAGATCGGGCGGATGCCCTCCGTCATCAGCATGGGCGGCGACGGCGCGACCTACGACATCGGCTTCGGCGCGCTGTCGCGGCTGTTGTCGACGACGACGCCGATCAAGGTGGTGGTGCTCAACACCGGCGCCTACTCGAACACCGGCGGACAGGCGTCGACCGCGAGCCTGATGGGCCAGGATTCCGATCTCGCTCGCGTCGGCGTCGCCCATTCCGGCAAGCAGGAGCGGCGCAAGGAGCTGGGCCAGATCGCCGCGTTCCATCCCAACGTGTTCGTGGTGCAGAGCTGCGCGGCGCTGCCGGGACATTTCCTCAAGAGCGTCGTCGAGTTCCTCGAATACAACGACTCGCCGGCTTTGCTCGACGCTTACACCCCGTGTCAGAGCGAGCAGGGCATCGCCGATCCGTTCGCCAACCGACACGGCCGCCTCGCCGTGGAAAGCCGCATGAGCCCGGTGTTCGTGCACGATCCGCGAAAAGGCGCCGATCTGCACAGCCGCTTCTCGCTCGACGGCAATCCCAACATCGAAAAGGATTGGTCGACGACGACCATCGAGTACGAAGAAGACGGCCAGACCAAGCTGTTGGAGGCGCCGATCACGCCCGCCGACTTCGCGCTGACGGAGGGCCGGTTCAAGAAGCACTTCCACCTGCTCAAGAACGCCGCCGCGGGCGTCGTGATCCACGAATATATCGATCTCGCCCCAGCGGAGCGCCGCGGCAAGGTCCCGTTCGTGTGGTCGATTGACGATGCGCGCAAGCTGATCAAGATCGAGCTCGACGAGACCACGGTCTCGCTGGTCGAGGATCGGCGGCGCAACTGGCGCACGCTGCAATATCTCGCCGGCATCGACGTGACCCGGCTCGACGCCGACCATCACGCCGAGGTCGAGGCGTTGCGCCGCCGCTACACCGAAGCGGTCGCCGAGCGGGACACCTCGATCGACTCGATCGCCAAGGCGATGTCGCAACTCGCAGCCTCGTCGAAGGCGCCGCCGTCGAGCGGTCTGGCGGCGGCGTTCGGCGCGGCGGCGCCTGCGGCCTCCACTGCGGCGGCCCCGGCCGCGGCCAAGAGCAACGGCGCGGCGCTGAGCTACGCCGAAGCGGACGTCGTCAAGTGCACCAACTGCAAGACCTGCTATCAGGACCTGCCGGAGTTGTTCGAGAAGTCGAAGATCGTCGTCGACGGGCAGGCCAAGGAAGTCGGCCACCTCATTGCAGGCGCGCTCGCCAAGGTTAAGATCACGCCGGAGCTGCAAGCCCGCATCGAGCGCGTCGCCGCCAACTGCGACTCGGAGATCATCCATGCGCATTGACGCCGCCAGCCCCGGACCGCGCCACGACGCGAAGCCTCAACCCGCTTCGCCGCCGCCCAAGCGCGAGGACCTCGAAGCCTACGCGCAAGCCGCGCAGGCCCTAGAGGCGACCCAGGACGAGGTCGAACGGCTCGAACACACCGAGGCGTTCGAAACCTTCCAGAAACAGCTCGGCCTGTTGAAAAAGCGATTGCTCAACTCGCCGCAGTCGCTACGCCAGGTGTTCATCGACGACGGCGTGCAGGCGATCGTTTGGGAGTTCAAGCAGGACGCGCTTGGCGGCGAGTTCACCAAGGTGCTTTGGGATCTGCTGCTGCGCGACGACGCGATGAGCGCCGTGTTGCAGCGGTTCATCTGGTCGGTGCCGTTGAAGTTCAAGCGCAAGTTCATCAACGCCATCGACGCGCATCTGAGCGACCGCTACCCGATGTTCGCTGGCCTGTCGAAAGACTGGCCGAGCGGCAATTTCATTCCGCCCTACGTGCGCCCGGCGGCGCAGCGCAAGGACGATTTCGAGCTGGTGACCACAGGCTATCTCGGTTATCTGAGCCTCGGCTACAACCAGCGCGAAGTCGACCTGATCGTCTGGCTCGAAGTGCTGCGCGACAAGCAATGCGAGGACCGTCCCTGCGTGCACGGCGTGACGCTCGCCAACGGCAAGAATAAGGGCGGCTGCCCGGTCGCTATCCTCATCCCGGATATGCTCAACTTGCTCGGCGAGGGCCGCTTCAAGGACGCGCTGAAGCTGATTCAGAGCTGCAACCCGCTGCCCAACGTCACCGGCCGAGTCTGTCCGCAGGAGCATCAGTGCCAGGGCGTCTGCACGATGACGGGGCGGCCGTTGGAGATCGGCCAGCTCGAATGGTTCCTGCCTGAGCGCGAGCGGTTGCTCGCCAAGGACCATCCGGAGGAGGACGAGGAGGCCTGGAAGAACTATGTCAACCCGTGGGTGGGCGCGAGCAAGCCGCCAATCGCGGTGGTCGGCTCCGGTCCCGCCGGCCTCATCAACGCCTATCTGCTCTCCACGGAAGGCTATCCGGTCACCATCTTCGAGGCGTTCCACGACCTCGGCGGCGTGCTGCGCTATGGCATTCCGGAGTTTCGCCTGCCCAATACGCTGATCGACGACACTGTCGCCAAGATCAAGCGCCTCGGCGGCAAGTTCGTCACCAACTTCGTCGTCGGCAAGACGGCGACGCTGCAGGATTTGAAGGACGCGGGCTTCGCCAAGGTGTTCGTCGGCACCGGCGCCGGCCTGCCGCGCTTCCTCAGCGTGCCGGGCGAGCATCTCAACGGCGTGATGAGCGCAAACGAGTTCCTCACCCGCGTCAACCTGATGCAGGCGCGGCTCGATTCCTACGAGACGCCGCTGCCGTTCGTGAAGGACAAGAACATCATCATCATCGGCGGCGGCAATACGGCGATGGACGCTGCGCGCACCAGCAAGCGGCTGGGCGGCAACGTCACCATCGTCTATCGCCGCACCCGCAAGGAGATGCCGGCGCGCGTCGAAGAACTCGCGCACGCGCTCGAGGAAGAGATAAACCTGATGGTGCTGCGGGGCCCGCGCGAGTTCGTCAGCGGCGGCGAACACCATGTCTGCCACGCCGTAGTCGAAGTGATGGAACTCGGCCCGCCCGACAAATCGGGCCGCCGTTCGCCCGTGCCCACCGGCGCGACTGAGACGATCCCCTGCGATCTCGTCATTATGGCGCTCGGCAACGACTCCAACCCGATCATCAAGGACTCGGACCCGCGCATCAAGACCTCAAGATGGGGCACCATCGTGCTCGAACACGGCGCCGAGACGGCGCTCGACGACGTCTATTCCGGCGGCGACGCCACCCGCGGCGGTTCGACGGCGATCAACGCCGCCGGCGACGGCAAGAAGGCGGCGGAGCAGATCGCACACGATCTGCATCTGAGCGCCGCCGATATCGCCAGCCGCGTCGCCCGCGCCGCCGACTATACGGTGCAGGCGCAGAGCCCGTTCACGATTGTCGAACGCCGCGACATCGCCGCGGGCATCGTCGAGATCACGGCAAAAGCGCCGATGATCGCGAAATCCGCGCGCGCCGGCCAGTTCGTGCGCGTGCTGCCGGAGCCGAAGGGGGAACTGATTCCACTGACGCTGGCCGACTGGGACGAAAAGGCGGGAACGATAACGCTTGTCGTGCAAGGCGTCGGCGCGAGCTCGATCCTCATCAACCAGATGAAGCCTGGCGAAGCCTTCGCAGGCGTCGCCGGACCGCTCGGCCAGCCGTCGAAACTGCACCATTACGCCAGTGACGAAACGGTTGTCTTCGTCGCCGGCGGCGTCGGTCTGCCGCCGGTCTATCCGATCGCGCGCGAGCACCTGCGGCTCGGCAATCACGTCACGCTGATCTCGGGCTTCCGCACCGAGAGCGCGCTGTTCTGGATCGGCGCCGGCGAGCGAGTCGAGGCGCTGCAAAAGGAGTTCGGCGACCAGCTCGACGTGATCTACTGCACCAACGACGGCACCTTCGGCCAGAAGGGTTTCGTCACGATGCCGCTGCAGGCGATGATGGACGCCGGCAAGGTGTCGAACGGCCGCAAGGTGGCCGAGGTCATCGCCATCGGACCGCCGTTGATGATGCGCGGAGTGAGCGAACTGACGAAGAAGTTCGCGGCGCCGACGGTGGTCAGCCTCAACTCGATCATGGTCGATGCGACTGGCATGTGCGGAGCGTGCATGGTCCCGGTCGAGATCGACGGCAAGTTGGTGCGCAAGCACGCCTGCATCGACGGCCCCGAGCTCGACGCGCATATCATCGATTGGGACAAGTTCCTGCCGCGCTTCCAGCAGTTCAAGGCGCAGGAGAAGGCGAGTCTGGCGAGACATGGCCTGAGTTGAAGCGCACGGCGCGGCGTTCTGCGCCAACCGTCGCGGTCGATTTCGCGAGAGCCGCCCGTTGCTCGCCGGGATTGCGACAGCGGCGGCGCGCCGCATGAAGAAGGTCGCTGGTCGGTGAAGCGGGCCGGGGTCGAAGAGGTCGAACCGACTTCGCCGTTTTCGCCTGCGGGCGCGGCGCCGCTGCGCCGCAGGCCGTTTTCCTTCTTCGGCCGGCCGACCGGCCGCTTCGTTCTAAGCTGAAATCATCCGTCGAAACCGGCGCCGCCGGTTGCGCGCAGCGCGAACAGTGGGGTTTCCGAGCTTTTTTGGCGCCGTGTGGTGGATGGGAACGCGGCGCCGCTCCCGAGCGTTGCACAAAATGGAGGAGAGCCCGTTGGCGAGCAGGGTCATCATAGTCCTGGCGACGCTTGCGGCGACCGCCGCTCGTGCGCAAGACTTCGGCGCCGACTGGCGGACATACGCGAACGCCCGTTTTGGCGTCTCTGTCGATTATCCCGACGTCTTTTCGGTGCGCGATCCAGAATCGGCCAACGGCGACGGGCAGGTGTTTCGTACCCCCGACGGCGAAACGAAATTGGCGGTGTACGGGAGCTACAACGTCAACCAGCAATCCGCCAGCGAGCTTCTGCAAGCCTATAGGACGAATGGGGTGAACTACACCTACTCGACGGCTGCAAGAGACTGGTTCGTGTTGTCCGGCAAGAAAGCCGGAACAATCGGTTACATGCGCTGCAATCTGGGGCCAGCCGACATCGTCGGGTGCTTCGATATCGAATATCCCGCGCAGGAGGCGGCAAAATGGGCCCCGGTTGTTGAGCGGCTGAGCAGGTCGCTGAGAGTCTCGCCTGTCAACCAATAAGGTTGCCGGAGCGAAAGGAATCCGGTCAGGCTTAGGTGCGTTAGCGGTCGCATCTCAGACAAGAGTTTGCCGCCGAGGCCGCGAAATCGCGGGCCGCCAGCGCGCATGATTGTCTCTTCGTGAGTGACGTCCCGAACTGGCTGGAAAACCGGTTGAGACGCGTTGATTGAGTCGTGGCGACTCCAATACTAGCGCGGCGTTCGCGCTATTGGGGGCCCCCTAGGCTTGGCGGCGACGGTCGCCTATCGCCCAAATTCGCGCCGTTGCTATCGCTCGCGTCTGGTTATTGGCGGATGCTTTCATGGACGGCCGCGCCCAACCTACTCCCTTGCCCGTGCATCCGTCGCCTGTTCCGAATACCGGCGAACGCAGCTGCGGCAGGGCGGCGCCAGCGGCGTCTATGTTCAGCAGCGCGGAGAGCTGGCGATCCCAATATGCACGACGTTATCTTCAGCGTCTTGCACACGAGCGTGGCGGTGTGGCGGTGAAAGCCGGCCGTCGTGCGTCTGACCGTGGTTGTTTTTAAACCACGGGGCCGCGGTGCTTGCCGCGGCGCGACGGCGAGGATCTCGCCGTAGTTCTATTTCGCGTCGGCTTCCGGATCTTCGACTGCGCACGGCGCGCCGGACATCGGTGGCGTCGCCCGCGCCTGAGAGGAGCGGAAGTCAGCCCGCGAACAGCGACAAACCGCCGTCGATGCGCAGCACCTGGCCGTTGGCGAACTTCGCTCGCGGACCCGCCAGGAAGGCGCTCACCGTCCTCCATCAGCTCTTTGGCGAGGCAGCGGCTGCGATGAACGACGCCCGCCTTCAGGCTTGCATAGACGACCTCCGGCGAGACGCTCATATGCTCGGCGGCGGAGGAGATGTTGACCACCACGCCTGAACCGGCCGCCTTCATGGGCGGCGCGAAGGCCTGACACAGCAGCATCGTGCCAATCAAGTTGTTCTCGGTCAGCACTTTGATGTCTTCGAATGCGACGTTGAGCGCATTGTTCGGGTTCGGATTGCCGCCCACTGCGCCGATATCGCCGCTGGCGCAGTTCACCAGAATCTACACGTGCCCGAGCTACGGCTCGATCTCAGTCTTCATGCGCGCCACCGCATCACGATCGCCGAGATTGCCAGCCGCGGCTGTGACCTTTCCGCCGTGGCGTGCGATTCTTGTCGCGACCACGTCGAAATCCGCAGCTTCGCCGCATTTCGCCAAAGCCCTCCAATCGATGTCGTGAATTGCGACGTCGGCGGCGACTTCGGCGAGCCGGTCGGGCATCGCGAAACCGAGCCCGCGGCCCGAACCGGTGACGAAGGCCACTTTGCCGGCAAGTTCTTTGGTCATGGTCGTCTCCTCCGGAGTCTAAAAGCCAAGCGCCCGTATGTTGGCGGCGCTGCGGCGGATCATTGTCAGCTCATAAGCTTCCAGCGCGCCGTCCTCGCCCTCTTTCTAGGGCGTGCAAAAGTCGGCGTCGTTAGGCAACCGATTGACGCGCGCCGCCGCCAGGCGACGCGCCAGCGCCTCGGCCCTCTTCGGCGGATAGAAGCGCCGCCAGCCGGGCGCCAGGAAACGCGCATGCCGCGCTTCCAACGCGCCGAGCTCAAGCACGGTCGTCAGCCTGGCGAATGTTTGTGAAACAGACCGAGCACCGCTGCGATGGGAACGACGCCGTCGCCGACGGCGCAACGTACGAGGCGGTAACCCTCGTCGGTGAATTGCATCCGATAGTCCTTCAGACGCACATGGCGAACGAATGGCGCGACGCGGGCGTAGAACTCGAGCGGCGTCTCGAGCGCGGGAAAGGCGTTGCCGGCGTCGACGCAAATGCCGACGCCGCGCGACGTTTCGCAGGACGCGACAAGCTCGTCGCTGCCGAAATCCTGATGGTTCTCGATGTCGAGGGTCATGCCTTGGTCGGCGACGCGCGGGCCATAGTCGTCGCGCCGAGCACGCGCGCCGAACGCAGCTCGCTCTCGAACGGCGCCATCATCAGGCGCCAGGAGTCGATCGGCGTCACGCCCTCCCCCCCCGGAGCCGCTCTCGCAGCGTCGCGAGTTCGGCGTCGCTCAGAGCGCGCAGCCAGCGATCGAAAATCTCCATCGCTCTGACGCCTAGTTCCTCGCCGAACGCTAGCAATCCTTAGAGTCCGCGCCCGCGCGGATTGGCGCGCGGCGCTCCTGCGCCTTGCAGGCCCAGACGATAGGTGAGGCCGCAAAGGTTGAGACCGAGGACAAGACTGCTTTCGCTCATCTGAGCACCGTATCCACAGTCAGCGTTTGTTTGGCGATCATATGGTTGTCGTCGGCCGCCAGAAACAGCGGCGCGCGCGCGATCTCCTCGCCGAGCAAGGTCTCGCGTATCATCCGCCTCTGTGAGACGGCGTCGACGGATTGCTGCGTCTTGTACCAACGCGTGTGCTGGCGCTCAGTCATCACCACGCCGGGCTCGATGGCGTTGACGCGAATGTTGTCAGGGCCGAAGGCGCGGGCGAGCGCGCGCGTGAGCCCGACGCCGCCGGCCTTCGCCGTCGCATAAGTCGGCATTTCGGCGGCGCCGAAACGCCACGCAATGGACGGCAGGTTGACGATCGCCCCCCCGCCCAGCGTCTTCATCTCCGGATGAACCGCCTGCGCAGCGAAGAAATGATGGCGAGGGTTGACGGCCTGCGATTGATCCCAGAACTCGACCGAGACGCTCTCAACGCCATGCCTAAGATCGTTGGCGGCGTTATTGACGAGCGCGCCGACGGGGCCGAGCGTTTCGCAGATCCGCCAGATCGCAGCGCGCAAAGCCGAAATGTCGGTGACATCCGCCCCGATGAACAGCGGCGCCTCGCCAATTTTGCGCCAGGGTGCGCGCCGGCGCCTCGCCGGCTTCGCGCTGCGCGTCGATAAAGGCGACGCGCGAGCCATTGCGAACGAAGGTCGAAACGATGTCCGCGCCGATGCCGGTTGCGCCGCCGCTGATGAAAACCACGCGTCGCTTGAGGCTCGGATAGTTCGCGAAGGTCATGCGTCCGCCCGCGGGATCAGCGCGTCGGTCTCACGATCGAACACCTGCAGGCGAGTGGCGGCTCGGCCGCGCCGCCGTCGCGCAACTCAACGCGCACGGCCGGGCGGCTGGAGGGATCGGTTAATGTCGCCGGAATGAAGTTCATCGACGGCGATCCCATGAAACCCGCGACGAACATGTTTGCTGGACGCCCTTAGGCGACATGCGGCTCGTCGAACTGCTGGATCACGCCCTGAGGCATGACGGCGGTGCGGGTCGCCAGCCTCTTCGCCTCGATCTGATCGTGCATCACGTAGACGGTCGTCTTGCCAACCTTGCCGTGCGGTTTCTTGATCTCGGTGCGCATGTCGACGCGCAGCTTGGCGTCGAGACTGGAGATCGGTTCGTCGAAAAGGAAAGGCTTGGGATCGCGCACCAGCGCGCGACCCATCGCGACGCGTTGCCGCTGGCCGTCCGAGAGTTGCGCCGGCTTGCGGCTGAGCAACGGTTCGATCTGCAACAGCGTCGCAACGTGTCTCGCCGCATCGTCCTGTTCGCGCTTCGGCACGCTGCGGCTCTCTATGCCGAAGGTTATGTTCTGCCGCGCAGTCATGGTTGAATAGAGCGCGTAGGACTGGAACACCGTCGCGATTTCGTGGTCTTTCGGCGGCACGGCGTCGACCAGTCGACCGTCGATGCAAATCTCGCCTTCGGCGACGCTCTCCAGGCCGGCGATCATGGCGAGCAAGCCTTCGCGTTCATGATCGTCGTCGCCATCTTTAGGACGGACGCGGTGATCGGCTGCTGTCGGCCGTCAGTGAAGACGACGCCGAACAGATATTCGTTCAAGATGTCAGTGAACTGTCAGACCACGGTGACGATGAGGTTCGGCGACCAGGCTCCTGCCCAGGCGTCGAACGAGAAGCTGCGTGGAAAGGCCAATGCCGTTCTGCATGATCTCCGGCAGGTCGCGGAAGGAGTTGGCGATGAGGACGAACAAAGGCGTCGATACGAAAGAGGTCGCGCCATCAATTTGAGCCGCCTTGACCAGATCTGGGTCGACCGAGCGCAATCCCGCCAGGAACAGCGCCATGGCGAAGCCGGCGGGCCGCCAGACGGCGGTGGCGATGATCGCATAGATGGCGAGGCTGCGGTCGGTTTTGAGGCGGAACGTGAAATCGCTCCAGCCGAGCTCGCGCACCAGATATTCGATGCCGGCGTCGGGGCTGTAAATCCGGCGCCAGACTGCGCCGGTGACGGCGAACGAGACCGCAGCGGGTAGAGGAAGATGGTGCGAGACACGGATCCGCTCTTGATGCGCTTTTCGATCGCAATCGCCAGACCTAGACCGACCGCGAGCGACAGCACGACGTAGAAGGCGCTGAAGAAGAACAGGTTGCCTTAGGCGATGGCCCGGCGCTGGTCGGACCACAGCACGAAATAGGGTTTGAGGCCGACGAATCCGTAGGTCGGCAGCAGCGTCGAATTGGACATTGAGATACAATGCGTCCAACCCGTGAACACGAAGGCGCATACGAAGGTCGCCATCAGCGAGGGCGCGACGACGAGGATCGGCGTCCACTCGCGGATGCGCGCGCGCCGTCGCAGCGGGGAAACGTTCAAGCTTTGACGCTTTTGACCAAGGATGACATTGCGGCCACCGCGAATAGCCCCTCCCTTGCGACAGGGGGGGGGGGGGGGGGGGTTCCCTTCTTGCGCTGGCCCCGCCCGGCCCTTTGGTGGGCGGGGCTTTTGGCGACCGCTTTTG
>Ga0181528_10000428_pt1 | contig 30855 bp, 27 predicted proteins | sample PEATcosm2014_Bin_47_FD_119742 | JGI IMG/M metagenome (GOLD analysis project Ga0181528, IMG submission 119742) | Peatland microbial communities from MTU Mesocosm Facility, Houghton, MI, USA - PEATcosm2014_Bin10_10_metaG | ecosystem: Environmental > Terrestrial > Soil > Wetlands > Peat | place...
GCATCGGTATTGATGATCTCGATGGTCTTGCCGGGCTTGCCGGGAGCGAGGGGCATAGCGGTTTGCACATCACCGGGCTTCTGCGCGGTACCAGAGGGCATATTTTCGGCGGCGCAGACGACGGCAAAGACGCGCACTTTGGGCTTGAGCAGGGCGATGGCCCGCATGGCGCCGATCATGGCCGCGCCTCCGGCCATGTCGTACTTCATCTTCTCCATATTGTCGGAGGGTTTGATGGAGATGCCGCCGGAGTCGAAGGTGATTCCCTTGCCGACCAGGCCCAGTACCGGACCGCTGGTGACGCCCTCCGGTTCATAGCGCAAGACGATCAGCGCGGGCGGCTCTGCGGAGCCTTGCGAGACGCTCCAGAAGGCGCCCATCTTCAACTCATGCAGTTTGTCGCTGGAGAAGTTGCTCCAGCGCAAGCCGACCTCTTCGGCCATCTGCGCGGCGCGTTGACCGAGAATCTTGGGAGTCAGCTTGTTGCCGGGTTCGTTGACGAGCAAACGGGTGAAGTTCTGGCTCTCGCCAATGATGACGGCCTCGGCCAAGGCTGCCTCCAACCCCAGGTTCTCTGGGCCGGCAGAGGGGGGCGCGGCCGCGGTAAAAGACAGGATGCTCAGGTCCTTGCGGTCGCTGCGATAGGTATCTGGATCGAAGTCGCCCACAAAAGCGCCCTCGACGGCGGCGCGCACACTTGCCGTTTGGGGCGGTATTTTGGAGTCGCTCTCCGGCAGCGCGAAGACGACCTCGCGGATGCCGCGCGGCTTGGCAAAGCGGACGGCCGTTCCGGCGGCATTGCGCACGGAGTTGAGCGTAACCGAATCCAGCTTGCCCAGGCCGACGATCAGCAGACGCTTGGCGTCGATCCCGTGCGGCCCGTGCCAGAGCAGCGTTTCATTGGCGCCCGCCTTGAATTCACCGCTTGTCAGCACATCCTCGGCGGCAGCCAATACGGCGGGATCAGTGGTCAGCAACGCCGGTTTGGGCTTGGCGTCAGCTCCTTTGGCGCTTTGGGTGTCAGCGGCAAGAACGGCCAGCATTTCGGTTTTGATTCCGGCAAGGGGAGCGAAGGACAATTCGGTCTTCATATTGCACATTATTTCACCGATGTCACTCTATGGCGAGAATCCAGCGGGTCGAGGGGAGCGGATTACCAGTTTTGGCGAGGCGGGAGACTGATTGATAGAGCGTAGTTGTTGGGATAGAAAAATGACAAATAAAAGTAAATGTCATTTATGAAAACTATGACATAATTATATATCGAGACATTATGGAAAAAGTTGTCACAAATTCGAGATATGTCAGCAGTAAAATCAACGAGAATGGCCGCATTGTGATTCCGGCTGCAATCCGGCAGGAGATGGGGCTCAAGGCGGGAGATACGGTATCGATGGAATTCGAAGAGGGAGTATTGCGCATCGAGACGCATCGCGCGCGGATTCGCCGGATTCAGCGGGAGATCGCTCAATTCGCCAAACCCGGAATTCTGGCTTCGGACGAACTGATCGCCGAGCGCCGCGAAGAGGCCCGCCGGGAAGAAGAGGAAATCAAGCGCGATGAGGCCGCGCGCCGTGCAGGATGGCCCAAGGCGGATCAAGTTGCCTGACCTTGCGGTGCTCGACTCTTCCGCTATTCTCGCAGTGTTCTTTAACGAGCCAGGAGCCGAGATTGTTCTTCCCATCGTGCAAGGGGCGCTGCTCAGCACCATTAACCTCGCCGAGGTCCATACCCGTATGCTGGAGAGAGCTTCGCAGACTCAGCAGTCGTGGAAGTGGATCACCAGCTTGCAATGCGAAGTCTGCTTTTTCACCGATGAGCACGCAAGAGTCGCTGCAGAGCTGCGGTCTATCACCAGTCCCTTCGGTCTTTCGCTGGGCGACCGGGCCTGCCTGGCTTTGGCCATGCAGCGCAAAGCTACGGTCTACACGACAGACAAGGCGTGGAAGAATCTCGATCTGGGGATTGGGATTGAAGTGATCCGGTGAGTTGGCGGAGTACGATTAAGCGGACGGTCGTTGATCGGAAGAATGCGCTGAGAAGGGAGACAAGAGATGCGCAATTGGATAAACAAACTTTTTCGACCTTTTTTTGCGGTCATTCTTGGAGTTGTGCTTCTAATTGGCGGACGTCAAGTCATTCGTGGCGAACTCTCGAAGATTGAGATTGCTTTCATGGCCATTTGTTTCTTTGCATTTCTCATTCTTATTGTGAATAACCGGAAAAACAAGATTCTGGAAGAATCGATGATGGGGCTGGTCTGGACAACACTCGCCATTGCGGTATGGGTGCATGATCGTTCGGCCCTGCGGGCAATTATTTGGGCTGTTTTAGCTTTATGGAGCTTCTCCTTCGCATATGCCGCGTGGAAGAACCCCCGAAGATATGCGAAAATCTACGGCGAATCCGCTGATAAATTACAGAAGGGCAATGGCTGAAGTTTCTTCCAGCGCCAGCTCTGATTGGATTAACGGGGCAAAACGATAGTGGTGCATCAAATGCTGAAGACATTGGACTTTAGCTCCTTTTGTCTTCTTTTCGGGCCTTTTTCCGCAGCCTGTCTGTCTCTTGGCGCGTCTGTGCTCATTTGCATTTACACCACGGCGCGGCTTTTCTCTCCCACAACTGCACGGTCCAATACAAATCGTTGAAGAAGAGGCAGGCGTTGTTCGAGCCATTCACAGGAAAGTTGAATCGGAAGGATTGTTGCGCTTTGCCAGCGCGATAGACCGTCACGCGGTGTTTTGCCGCAAGATCCAGTCCATCAATCTTCACGCATTCGGTCTTCGGCCACGGGGTAAGCGGCCGGTCATCGAGCTTGAATGAGATGGGACCGGGGGTACAAAGTTCCGGTGTCCCACACCGTGTTGGCTTCTCAACGGCAGTTGGCGCCAGGCAAAGTGAACCGCCGCTGGATTGAGCAAGAAGGGATGAGCAGTAGAGGTAAGCTGTGCAGAATACGACCGCAATGGCGCGATTCGGCCAAGCAGATTTCATTTGATTACCGCCCCATGCGGTGCTTGCTGGCGTTGATGGCGGCGCGGGCCTCGCGGTCGGCCTCGCGGCTGCGCTCGGTCTCGCGCTTGTCCCAGTCCTGCTTGCCTTTGGCGACGGCCAGCTCGCACTTGACCCTGCCATTGCGGAAGTAAAGCCGGGTGGGGATGAGCGTGTGGCCCTTGATCTGCGTCTTCGATAGTAGCTTGCGAACTTCGAGCTTGTGCAGCAGCAGCTTGCGGGTGCGGGTCTCGTCGTGATTGGATAGATTGCCGTGGGAATAAGGACCGATATGAAGGTTGAGCAGGAAGGCCTCGCCGTTCTGGATGAGGCCGTAGGCGTCCTTGAGGTTGGCCTTGCCTTCGCGGATGGATTTCACTTCGGTGCCGCGCAGGCTGACGCCGGCCTCGAACTTCTCCAGCAAAAAGTAGTTATGGCTGGCGGCGCGATTATGCGCGGCGTCGCGTTCGCCGCTGGCCACGGGGTCGCGGGGCTTGGAAGCCTTCTGGGGGCCGGGCGTGGCCGGCTGAACGATCACATGGCTGGTTTGGCGCGCCATCGAAAACCATCCTCGAATCTTAATCGTAGCATCGGCGGGGGTTTCAGCCCTCTGGCAGCATGGCTTTGCTAAAATGAGGCGTGACGGGATGAGAAGTATCACCCATAACAATAGCGTCAAGATCAGCGTCAGGGGCGGCCAAGGCAGCCCGAATGGGTTCGGTGAGAGTTGCGAACCGGCAATGACGCCTGGGAGTTCGATGAAGAGCCGCACGCACAGACAGGCTGCCCATAAATCCGTCATCTTCCTATCGGTTTTCTCCGGCGGCAGATTCTGGATCGCGATTTTTGCCATTCTCACGGTTTTCGGGCTTTGGAGCCCATCCCTGCAGGCCCAGTCGGCCAATAGCTTGTTCAAGCGCGGTGAAAGCGCCGAGGCGAAGCAGGACTACGACGCCGCGTATGAAAATTTCCAGAAGGCCTATACCAAGGCGCCCAAGAATCTGGAGTACCGCGCCGCGCTCTACCGGGTACGGATTACCGCCAGCGCCGTGCATATGACCAAGGGCCGCAAACTGCTGGAAGGCGGCAATGAACAGGGCGCGCTGGCGGAGTTTCTTCATGCCTCTGAGATCGATCCCAGCAACGAGGCGGCGGAGCAGGCGATCGCCGAAGTGAGGAAACGGCTGGGCGAGACGCCCCCCGCGAACGATACCAGCGTGCCCGAGACCAAGAGCCAGGAGCAGGAGTTGGAGTCGATGGGCTCACCGGCAGTGCTCAAACCGGTCTCCAACGAACCGCTCTCGTTGCACATGACCGAAGACGCCAAGGTGATCTACCAGGCAGTGGGAAAGGCCGCCGGAATCAATGTGCTCTTCGATCCGGATTATATTTCCAAGCGCGTTCAAGTGGACCTGAACAATGTTTCACTGCTGGATGCGCTGCGCATTGTCGGCACGATCTCCAAGACCTATTGGAGGCCGGTCACTGAGAACACGGTCTTTGTTGCCGACAGTTCCGATAACAAACGCAGACAGTCGGACGAGCAGGCGGTGCAGACCTTCTACCTATCCAACGCGTGGCAGCAGGCCGACCTGACCGACGTGCAGACCGCGCTGCGCAATGTGATGCCCAACGCCAAAGCTTATGCCGTGGCCAGCCAGAATGCCATCGTGATGCGGGGCACGCCCGACGAGCTACTGCTGGCGCAAAAGCTGATCAATGATTTGGACAAGGCAAGGCCGGAGGTTGTGGTTGACATCGCGGTCCTGGAGGTGAGTAAAAACTGGGAGAGAACCCTGGGCATTGCCTGGCCCAGCAGTTACGGAATCGCTCTGCAGCCTTCGACCGGTTCATCGACGACGACAAGCACAGCAAACGGCGGCACGGCCAGCGGCAGCAGCACGAATACCCCGACACTCTATCAGCTTTCGCATCTCAAAGCGACGGATTTTGCAGTGACGGTGGGCGCGGCCACAGCCAATCTTCTGCTGACCGACTCGAATACAAAGATTCTGCAGAACCCTCGCATCCGGGCCACCGACGGGCAAAAACAAACCATGACGATCGGCTCCAAGATTCCCGAGGCTACCGGTTCCTTCCAGTCGGGTGTAGGCTCGGTGGCCGGCATTTCGCCGATGGCTGAGACCCAGTTCACCTACATTGACGTTGGCGTGAAGATCGAGATGACGCCGACGGTACACTTCGACCACGACGTCACGCTCAAGATCAAGATCGAAATCTCCTCGCAAAGCGGACAGGTAACAATCGAAGGCGTGACCGAGCCGATCATCAGCCAGCGCGTGGTGGATCAGGTGATCCGCCTGCGCGAGGGCGAGGCCAGCATTCTCGGCGGCATCCAGGACAAGCAGGAGCAGACCAGTTGGTCGGGGATTCCAGGGCTTAGTTCCATCCCGCTTCTCAAGTATCTCTTTGGCTCCAAAGATCATTCGACCTCCGACGATGAGCTGGTCTTTGTGGTGGTGCCGCATATCGTTCGCTCGCACTCGCTGGACCAGGTCAATCTGCGCACGGTCGACACCGGCGAGGGCCAGTCGATTGATCTGCGCCATGTTTCCAGTGATGCGCCGGTCACAAATCCGGAATCGAATCCGGCTGCGGGAAATCCGTCTGTCCCTGTGCAGAGGCAGCAGGTGCGTCCTGGGGACGATGGCCGCTCCAGTGTCGGTACAGTTCCAGGCTCCAGCGCGATGAACGCAGCTCCGGCGGCGCTGGCGCAGATGCACCAAGCCGCGGAGGCTAATGGAAACATGGCGCCAGCCTTTTCGCCGCCAGTCATCCCGCCGACCGCAGCACCGCAGCCGCAAGCCGTGAGATTCTCGTTTACGCCGCCTGCCGTTCCGCTGGCCGCCAACACCATCTTCAAGCTGCCGGTGGCACTGAGCGGAGGAACCGACATTGCGTCCGTTCCCATGCAGATTCAGTATGACCCGACTAAACTTTCGCTGCTCAATGTCGATAGCGGCGACTTTTTGAGCCGCGATGGCCAGGCTGTCGCGTTGGTCCACCGCGATGATGGATCCGGCATGATCAACATCAACGCGGCGCGGCCTCCGGGAGCGGCCGGCGTAAGCGGATCCGGCGTGGTGTGCGTCCTTACCTTTCAGGCGAAGGCTGCCGGCGAAAGCGCTGTGGTCATCAGCCGTCCCTGGGCGGTCAACAGCAAGCAACAGCAGTTGCCGGCCGAGGGAGCGCGCATCAGCATTCAGGTGCATTAAGCCGATGAGGCATACGTCATGATGAATCTCCGGCCAATTCGCATCGTCCGGCCAGAAGAGCGCGGGCTTTCGCTGGTCGAGTTGATTGTGACCGTCACGATCCTCACGATTCTCGCCTCCGCCGTTTATCCGGTTGCGCGCTTTCAGGTGAAACGTCAGAACGAGCGCATCCTCCGCTACGACCTGTGGATGATGCGAGATGCCATCGACAAGTACAAGGATGCGGCCGACAAGAACGCTTTTCAGTTCAAGATCGACAGCCAGGGATATCCGCCCGATCTGGATACTCTGGTCACCGGCGTGGAGATTCAAACCAAGAAGGTCAGGTTTCTGCGCCATGTTCCTATAGACCCAATGACGGGAAAGGCCGACTGGGGATTGCGCTCGATGCAGGACGATCCCAAGTCGGATTCCTTCGGGGGGCAGAGCGTCTTCGACGTCTACTCCAAGTCCACGGGAACCGCGCTGGATGGAACCAAGTATTCCGACTGGTAGTCTGCCGGGATGACGGCATGAGGATGCAGTGAAAAGGATTCGCAAACAAGACGCTGGCTTTACGCTGATCGAGCTGATGATCGTGATGATGATCATCCTGATCCTGACTAGCTTGGCCGTGCCCAGATTTTCTGCTGCCATCAAGCACGCTAAAGAAGCGGCGCTCAAAGAGGATCTGCACGTGATGCGAGAGGCCATCGATTCCTACACGATGGACAAGCAGAAGGCGCCGCAGTCGCTCGATGACCTGGTCACCGACGGCTATCTGAAGGTCATTCCCGAAGATCCCTTCACTTACTCCAAAGACAGTTGGGTCACCGACACCAGCGAAATGCTGGACTCGGTGGATCAGACCGAACCGGGCATTGAAGACGTTCACTCCGGTTCGCAGGAGCTGGGATCCAACGAACAGCCCTACTCAACTTGGTGATGACAAAGGAAATCCGGAGGCATAAAATTCTTTCCATGACACTTCGCCCTCTGACGATTCTCTTCTGTATCGCTGTGTTCTGCGGCTCGCTGCTCGCACAAACCGGGAAGATCATCACCGTCCGGATGTTGGACGGAAAGACCGGAAGACTGATCGCCACTTCGAATTTCATGGTTCGCATCGATCATCAGAGGCAGTTCCATGCCGACTGGGGGGTGCAGAACGAGGATGGTTCGGGAAAACTGACTCTGCCTGCCGGCGCCTCGCTTCTCTCGATTCAAGCAACCTACGATAGCTCCGAGCTTTTCTACGTGAATTGCGACTCCGCGAGCCAGAAGGTGAATCCCATCGAGCATTGGTATTCGGTCGATGCCATTCTGACTACCGGCGTGGTCGCGCCTAACAGTTGCGTGAGATCTTCCGAGGCTGCCAAGCTCGCTCCCCACGTCAAGCCGGGAGAGTTTGTCTTCTTTGTCCGCAAGCGAAACTGGCGTGAAGAATTCAAGGATGATTACTCGATGCAATAAGGCTGGAACCAAAACAGGATTGCGGAGAATATCTTCCTTTGGTGTTTGATCCCATTGAATCGGCTGCATCCGGCTTTGTTTTTCAGGTCGAGCGCTTCTATGCGGCGCTCATCTCCGCGGCAAATCTGAATTCGCATGGCGAGCTTAGCCTCGGCGGAAGACTTCTTTACGCTGGCGAACTTGAGGCCGAGGCGCGCTCGCTACTGGTAGCGGCCAATATCGCCGGCGCTGCTTCGCTGGTAGTTTCGGCCGATGCAGTTGCGAGCAAGCAGGCCATGCACCACGGCGTGGTGGACTTTCTGGTCAACTCGCTCGACGAGGCTCTGCGCATTCTGAAAAACGAGATTCGCAAGCGGGAGACGGTCGCTGTGTGCGTGGCCGCTGCGCCGGAGGCCATCGTCGAGGAGATGCGAGAGCGCGGTGTAGTTGCCGATCTCTCTCGTCCCATCGAGTATACGACCGTCGAAGCGGGCCAGTCGCTGCTGGTCTGGAGCGTCGCTGACTCATCGGCCGCTTGGCTGCGCGAACTGGATGCGGTCGCTCTGGATTGCATGGATTCAGAGAGCGCTCCGGCGCGCCGCTGGCTGCGTCTGGCGCCGCGTTATCTGGGCAGGATGGCGCAGGGGGTGCGGGTTTTGCGCTGTAATCAGGAGGCTGCCGCGCGGTTGCAGGAAGAAATTCGCGCGCGTGTTGCAGACGGAAGGATTCCGGTTCCGGTCGAACTCCGGCATTCTTATCCAGCCGCCTCGATCCGGTTCCAAAGCTCCTTCACGCCATAGCCGGTTTTAGCGCTGACCGCCAGCACCTCGTCCAGCTCCAACCCCTTCTTCAACGCCAGTAAATTGCGTGTACGCTGGTTGCCGCTGAGACGATCAATCTTGGTAGCCACGACAAGGAACTCGCGTTCCGCAGCGCGCAGCCACTCGATCAAACGCAGATCGCTCTCCTGCGTGGACACATTGGAATCGACTAGGCAGACGCAGAGCTTGAGTGTCGAGCGAACCGCCAGATACGGCTCGATAAAGGCCGGCCATTCCGCCGAGATGGATTTGGAAATCTTGGCATAGCCGTAGCCGGGCAGATCGGCAAAGATGAATTTGTGCCGCTGGCTTGGGTCGAGCAGCGCAAAAAAGTTGATGGCCCGCGTGCGGCCCGGAGTCTGCGATACCTTGGCAGCCTTCTCGCCCACCAGCGCATTCAGCAGGCTCGATTTACCGACATTCGAGCGGCCTAAAAAGGCAATCTCCGGCGCATCCGGGGCAGGGAATTGCTCAGCCGCCATGGCAGACAAAAGAAATTGTGTCGTGTAGCGCATCTAGCTTGAGGATACAGGAGTGGGGAACATTGATCTTGGCTTGGGATGCAATAGTTGCTTATAAATTATTTTGGGCAATTGGGCGGCGAGGCATATGATGTCAACCATGAAATCAAAGGCCAGAATGATTGCGGTTTTGGTGGTCTTGTTCGCTTGCTCAGATCTGACCACTCACAGTCAGCAGCGTCCGAACGAGGATTCAAAAGACACCTGCGAGCTGCCGGAGTCTGCAACGCTTGAGGGCCAACTCATCTATCACGATGGGATGCGCAAGTGGTTCGAACTGAAGTTGGACAAGCCTCTCTGCGGGCAACCATCCGTTGAGCTGTTTCCTGGGCGCAGTCTATTTTATTCAGGCCGTCCATCTGCGCTGGAAACATTCAGAGGTTGCCGCATACGCACAGACGGGTCTCTTGGCGGTGCCGCATCCGGATACTACACTCTCGATGTCAATCAGATGGTAGGAGAGATCGAGTCAACTGGCAAGTGCACCAGGCAGCCACCGCTCCCGGATTATTCGAAAGTGAAGCCCGACAAGTCCGTTCGCAAATTTCGAGTTGAGATGACGGTCGATTATGAGCAGGAAGACCGTCCGATCTACTTTCGCGTGACGAGTGAAGGCAAGGAGCTACACCCCTGGCAGGCATATGCGAGCTATTTTCTGACCGGGGGATATGTCTTGTACTGTCAATGCGCAAAAGGCTTTATGGTTGATCAGGTTTTCGGCGATCCTGTGGCAGGCCCACAGCACCTCGAAGCACGAGGCGACCCATTTGATCCAGCGATGTTCGGCCCCCCGGAAGGCCCGGCAGGCGAGAGCTACAAGAAGAAGTTGCATCTGGGCTATACCTGTATGCGCAAGCCATAGCGGCCACGGTAGAAGCTACTGCGCCTGTGCGCCTGTGCCTAACTCGGGCGGCGTCACTGTAGACAGCACATCGATTGCGGGTAGCGCCGCGGGCAGCGGACCTTCCAATGCCAGCGCCAGCACCTCGTCCATGTTATCGACGAAGTGCAGCTTCATCGAGTTCTTAATGTTATCCGGAAGTTCGGCGATGTCCTTCTCGTTGGCGCGGGGCAGAATCACTTCAAAGATACCGGCCCTCAGCGCGGCCAGCAGCTTTTCCTTCAGGCCGCCAATAGCGAGTACCTTGCCGCGCAGTGTAATTTCGCCGGTCATGGCAATATCCCGGCGCACGGGAATCTTCGCCAGCGCACTGGCGAGGGCCGTGGCCATGGTGATGCCAGCCGATGGACCATCTTTGGGAATCGCGCCTTCGGGGACATGGAGGTGCACATCCACGTTGCGATAGAACTCGCGGCTAAGGCCCAGCGCCTGCGCGCGGCCACGAATGTAACTCAGCGCGGCCTGCGCCGACTCCTGCATCACGTCGCCCAACTGCCCGGTGATGGTGAGCTTGCCCTTGCCGTCGAGAATCTGCACTTCTGTAGTGAGAATGCTGCCGCCGACTTCCGTCCAAGCCAAACCTGTGACCAGGCCGACCTCACTTTTTTCGTGAACTTCGGAGTCGCGATATTTTGCTACGCCGAGAAACTCATGCAGATTCGCCGCCGTGATCTCTTCCTTGTGCTTCTTGCCGCCCTTCACAACGCGGCGGGCAACCTTGCGGCAAACATTGCCGATCTCACGCTCCAGATTTCTGACGCCGGCCTCGCGCGTGTAATTGCGGATAATCTCCGTAATCGCGTCGTCTTTGAAGACTAGATTTTTTTCGTTCATGCCGGTCTGCTCGCGTTGCTTTTTAACAAGATACTGGCGCGCAATCTCCAGCTTCTCTTGCTCGGTGTAACCTTGCAGGCGCAGAACCTCCATGCGATCCTGCAATGCGGCGGGAACCGTGTGCAGCACATTGGCCGTGGCCACAAAGAGCACCTGCGAGAGGTCATAGTCCACGTCGAGGTAGTGATCCTGAAAGGTTGTGTTCTGTTCCGGGTCCAGAACTTCCAAAAGAGCCGAAGCGGGATCGCCGCGAAAATCCGAAGCCATCTTATCCACTTCGTCCAGAAGGAAGACGGGATTCTTGGTTCCCGCCCGCTTCATGTGCTGGATGATCTGCCCAGGCAGCGCGCCGATATACGTGCGGCGATGGCCGCGAATCTCAGCCTCGTCGCGGATGCCGCCCAAGGAAAGCCGTACAAATTTGCGGCCCGTTGCCTTGGCAATCGACATTCCCAGCGAAGTTTTGCCCACGCCCGGAGGCCCTGCGAAACAGAGGATCGAGCCTTTGGGATTTTTCACCAGTTGGCGCACAGCGAGAAATTCAAGAATGCGGTCCTTGATCTTCTCCAATCCATAGTGGTCCGAGTTGAGCACCTTCTCCGCATACTCGATGGAGCGCGTCTCTTTGGAGCGTTTCTTCCAGGGCACGGCCAGCAGCCAGTCAATGTAATTGCGGCTTACGGTGGATTCAGCCGACATCGGCGGCATCGCTTCGAGTTTTTTCAGCTCCTGGATCGCCTTGTCGAGCACTTCCTTGGGCATTCCAGCGGCTTCAATCTTCTTGCGCAATTCATCGAATTCGCTCTTCTCGCCGCGGCCCAATTCTTTCTGGATGGCCTTGATCTTCTCGTTGAGGTAATACTCTTTTTGCGCGCGCTCCATCTGCCGCTTTACACGCGACTGGATGTTGCGATCGAGATCGAGCTTCTCGATTTCAATGTCCAGCACATCGGCGATACGCGCCAGGCGGATCGCGGGATCGAAGATGGCCAGCAGATCTTGCTTCTCCTCGATGCCCAATTGCAGATTGGCAGCGATGGTGTCAGAGAGCTTGGCTGGCTCGTCCATGCGCACCGTGGCAATGATGGTCTCGTAGTTGAGCGACTGCTGCAGCTTGACGTACTGCTCGAAGAGACCGGTCACACGCGTCATCAACTGCTCAACCGCTGGAGTCATCTCGAAGCTGTTCTTGCCCAGGCGCACGGTGGCCACAAAGAAGCCATCCGTATCGTTGACCTCGATGGATTTGGCGCGCTCCACGCCCTCGACCAGAACCTTGATATTGCCATCTGGCATCTTGACGCTCTGCACGATATTGCAGATGGAGCCAACCAGATATATATCCTTAGCCTTGGGTTCGTCCACGCTGGCATCGTGCTGCGTCGCAAGAAATATCTTGCGGTCGCCGGTCAGCGCCTCTTCGAGCGCGCGCACACTGGACTCGCGCCCCACGACGAAGGGCGTCATCATGTAAGGAAAGATGACCATGTCCCGGATGGGCATCATGGGCAGCTTGCGCGCTTCGGTTTTTTCGCGGGATGAGGTCATAGGGCCACCATTACAGTTGGATGCACGAAGGCGGTGGCGCGGTTCGGTGGAAAGCTCATGTTGAAATTGTACAGCGGAATGTGGTGCGAAAGTTGAGGGCGGCAAAAAGCCCCAGGCCTCTTATCGAAGACCTGGGACTCCCATTTCGGAATCTCTGTGCGAAAGTGAACTAGCCGGCCTTTTCCAGCAGGCAGAGCGAGAGATCGCGGCGCTCGACCATGTCTTTCGTGATCTCCAGGTCGCGGACCTTCTTGTTGTTGGGCAGGTGGTACATCAGGTCGAGCATCAGCTCTTCGAGGATCATGCGCAATCCGCGCGCGCCCACCTTGCGGTTCAGAGCCTCGCGCGCTACCGCGCCAATCGCCTCCTGCGTGAAATGCAGACGGACATTCTCGAACTCGAAGAGGCGCTGGTACTGCTTGAGCACCGCGTTGCGCGGCTTGGTGAGAATATCGACCAGCGCCGGCTCGTCCAGCTCATCGAGAATGCCCATGACGGGCAGGCGTCCGACAAACTCCGGAATCAATCCGTACTTGATCAGATCCTGCGGCTCGGTGCGGCGCAACAGTTCGGTGTCGCGGTGCGAACGGGTTGTCGCGGCATCGCCTTCCACCGAGTCGATGGTCTTGAAGCCCAGCGCCTTCTTGCCGACGCGCCGTCCCACGACGCGTTCCAAACCGACAAAGGCTCCGCCGCAAATGAAGAGGATGTTGGTGGTATCGACGGCGGTAAACTCCTGGTGCGGATGCTTTCTGCCGCCCTGCGGCGGCACATTGGCGACTGTGCCTTCAAGGATCTTCAACAGCGCCTGCTGGACGCCTTCGCCACTGACATCGCGGGTGATGGAGGGATTCTCGTCCTTGCGGCCAATCTTGTCGATCTCGTCGATATAGATGATGCCCTGCTGCGCGCGCGTCACGTCGCCGTCGGCGGCCTGCAAGAGCTTGAGGATGATGTTCTCAACATCCTCGCCGACATAGCCAGCCTCGGTCAGAGTGGTAGCGTCCACAATGGCGAAGGGCACGTCGAGCATCTTGGCCAGGGTATGCGCCAAGAGCGTCTTGCCTGATCCGGTCGGCCCGATCAGCAGAATATTCGACTTGGTCAGCTCCACTTCGTTGTTGCGCATCCGGTTCATCTGAATGCGCTTGTAGTGGTTATAGACCGCGACGGCCAGCTTCTTCTTGGTTTGATCCTGTCCGATCACAAAGTCGTCGAGAAAGTTCTTGACCTCCTGCGGCTTGGGCAGGTGTCCGGCGGCGTTGGGCGGATGCGCGGCATCTCCGCCGCGATCATCCTCAAGAATGGAGTTGCAGACCGCCACGCACTCGTCGCAGATATACGCGCGGGGGTAATCGCTGGGTGAAGAAATCAGCTTGGCCACAGCGTCCTGCGACTTGTGACAGAACGAGCAGCGCAGTGTTTCTTCCGGTCCCGTGCGCGTTTTCATCATGCAGCTCCCTTGGGCGAAAAGCGGATTTGCCGCCCTTTAATTCGCTGAATCCCGGTTACGTCCGCGGCCGGTCGATGATTTCATCGACTATGCCGTACTCCTTGGCCTGTTGCGCATTCATAATGAAGTCGCGCTCGACGTCGCGCTCGATGCGGTCCAATGGCTGATCGGTATGCTTGGCGATGAGGTTGTTGGTGATCTCGCGGATGCGCAAAATCTCGCGCGCATGAATGTCGATGTCGGTGGCCTGGCCGCTCAAGCCGCCCATCGAAGGCTGATGGATCAGGATGCGCGAGTTGGGCAGCGCAAAGCGCTTGCCCTTGGTTCCAGCCAGCAGCAGAAAGGCGCCCATGCTGGCCGCCTGGCCGATGCAAATCGTCTCCACCTTGTTCTTGATGAATTGCATGGTGTCATAGATGGCCAGGCCCGCAGTGATCGAGCCGCCCGGCGAGTTGATGTAGAGATGCACATCCTTCTCCGGGTCTTCGCCGGAGAGAAAGAGCATCTGCGCCACAATCAGATTGGCTACCTGATCGTCGATGGGCGTGCCCAGAAAGATGATGTTATCGCGCAGCAGACGGGAGTATATGTCGTAGGCGCGTTCGCCTCGGCTCGTCTGCTCAACCACCATGGGGACCAATGCCATTGAGCCTTCTTCTCGCTTCCGTTGGGGAGCATCGCTCCCCGTTCCTGGCTTGCCGCGCTGCCGAGCAATTCGAACTCCGCACGGCTATTTCCGCGGCTGCTCCAAAGTTACGCGGGCAGCCGTTCGTACAGTACAGACGCAGTCTTTTCGCGCCTCAGTTGCTCTCGAATTCTAGCCAGTCCGCCGTCCTGAGTCAAACGGCTGCGCAGCACTTCGACCGGCTCGCGGGACTGCACTGCCGCCAGTTGCAGTTCGCGGTCCAGTTCCTCGTCGCTGACGCTGATATTTTCCTCAGAAGCGATGCGGTCCAGCAGGATATTGACCTTCACCTCGGCAGCGGCGCCGTCGCGCTGCGCCGCGCGCAGGCGGCCAAAGTCCAGCTTGCGCATCTGCTCGGTATTCATGCCCTGAGCTGCCAGGGCGCGCAGGCCGCGCTCCAGACGCACGTCAATCTGCTCCTGCACCAGCGACTCAGGAACCGCAAACGGGTAGTGCTCGGCGAGCTTGGCGAAGAGACGATCCTTGGTCTCGCCTTCCACGCTGCGGCGCTTGCGGCTGACCATGTGATCGCGGACCCGCTCTTCCAACTCCGCCAGATTCTCATAGTGACCCAGCTCGCGGGCAAAATCGTCGGTCAGCTCCGGCACGGTGCGCTTCTTGATCGCCTTGACCTCGACCTGATAAACCACCGTCTTTCCGGCCAGCTTGGGTTCGGCGTATTCGGCCGGATAGATGACCTCGGCTTTCAGCTCCTGACCCGGTTTTGCGCCGCGCAAGGCCGTGGTAAAAGCCTCAACAGTATCTTTGCCGCCAACTTCGACGAGCGTGTCTTCACCGGCGATGGGCGCAGCCTCAAGCTCGCCTTCGATCTGCCCGTGATAGGAAATCTGCGCCCAGTCTCCATCTGCCAGCGCCCGCTCCTCCTCAACCGGCTCCATGATGGCGCGCGACTCGCGCAACTGCTCGATCTCGCTCTTGAACTCCTCTTCGGTGATCTCGACCGACGGCTTCTCCACGGTCACCGTCTGATAGCCCTCGATGGAAAACTCCGGCACATATTCAAAGATCGCCTTGACGTGCAGAGGCTTGCCCTCTTCGACGGTCAGTTCGGTCACTCGCGGTTCGCCAACGGGCTTTACGCCCAACTCGGCCACAGCCTTGTTGAAGCGTTCCGGCAGCAGGCCGTCGATTACGTCCTTGCGGATTCCCTCGGCAAAGCGGCGACGGACGACCGTCTCCGGCACCTTGCCGGCGCGAAAACCGGGAATCTTGGCATATCGCTGGTAGTTGCCGGTCACGGTCCGGTAGGCCTTCGTAACCTCCTCCGCAGAGATGTCCAGAACCAGTTCGCGGGTACACTCCGGATTCAGAACCGGGCCATGCTGATGCGTATGGTCATGGCCGACATGGTCGTGACCCTCATGCGCCGCCTCGGCGGCATCGGTTTGCAGATCGTTTTCGACTGTCTCCGTAGGACTCAATGTTTTACCTTCCATGCGCACTGCGCGCAAAAAACAACCAGAACTGGGGTGAAAACCGGCCTGTTAAGCCCGCAAACCACCGCGTTTGCGGCGAATGCAGCTTAGGGCGGCCTCTGAGGCTGGCAGAAACGCCGCGCGGCCGGAGAGACTCCTCATCACATGGTATGTTGGTTTGCTGGCAGGGTCAAACCCGCCAGGCCCGTTTCCCCACCAAAAGGCACCGTGAAAGGTACGTTACTTCTCAGTGACCTGGGGTTTGCGCACATAGGGCAAAAAACGCGGATGAGCTGCGCCGCAGCGAAGGTAGTGCGTCCGCGCCTCATCCAGGCTCAATGTGCCGTTGACGGTCAGCCGGACATCGGAGGAGTCGCAATCCTCCTGTCCGTCGTCCTCCCACCAGCAAACCGGACATAAGACCAGCGCGCCAGGGGCCGTCAGCGTCTTCCATCCGCAGCAAGGACAGCGAAAACGCGTTTCCTGTGCTTTGGCCATCGGACAGCATCCCCCCCCCTGAGGGATGGACGTAAAACCATGTCCTCCGGTTTACCTGGCAGCGCAAGCAATGGATTGCAGCCCATAATCTGCCGAGATCGGGTCATTCCAGGAAATTCCCAAAAAAGACCCAAACCTACAGGTTTCTTTGGGCGCGGTCCACGGCAGGAGGCTGGGCCTTGCCGTATGCTTCGGCAGGAATCTACTGCGACGGCGGTCACATCCTCTCCCTTTGCGTTGCACTAGAATCGCTGAAGTCTGTCGAAGGGCACGATGCAGGACGTAGTAACGCCCGACTTCACCAACCGGACAAACCGAACCAAGGAGCGCAACTCCCGATGCATACACACGAAATTGAACAGATGTGTATAGTCGCCAAGGGGCCGAACCACGGCCCGGCGCCTATTCCGCAAGAAGGCCGCTGGACGAAGGCCAAAGAAGTGAGCGACATCTCCGGCCTGACCCACGGCGTGGGCTGGTGCGCGCCGCAGCAGGGCGCCTGCAAGCTCACCCTGAACGTGAAGAAAGGCATCATCGAGGAAGCGCTGGTGGAGACCATCGGCTGCACCGGGATGACGCACTCGGCCGCGATGGCAGCGGAGATTCTTCCCGGCAAGACGATCCTCGAAGCCTTGAATACCGACCTGGTCTGCGACGCGATCAACGTGGCGATGCGCGAACTGTTTTTGCAGATCGTCTATGGGCGGACGCAGACAGCGTTTTCAGAGGACGGACTACCCATCGGTGCAGGCCTCGAAGACCTGGGCAAAGGTCTGTGCAGCGTAACGGGAACCATGTACGGCACCAGCGAAAAGGGCGCGCGCTATCTGCAATTGGCCGAAGGCTATGTGACCGAACTCGCTCTGGATGCGGATAACGAAATCATCGGCTACAAGTTCGTCAAGCTGGGACCCATGATGGATGCAATTGCCAAGGGCGTAGACGCACAGAGCGCTCTGACCAAGGCGACGGGAACCTATGGACGCTTTGCCGACGCTGTGAAAACCATCAACCCGCGCAAGGAATAGGAGAAGACAATGGCATTGTTTGAAGGATATGAAAGAAGGATTGCGCAGATCGACTCCTATCTCGCCGCTGTTGGGATTGAGTCTCTGGAGAAGGCGGAAAAGATCTGTTTGGACAAGAATGTGGATGTGCGCAAGATCGTGAAGTCGATTCAGCCCATCGCCTTTGAAAACGCGGGCTGGGCCTATCTGATCGGCGCGGCAGTGGCGATCAAAAAGAACCAGAAAGTGGCCGCGGAGATCGCCGAGACGCTGGGAACGGGCTTGCAGGCTTTCTGCATTCCCGGCTCGGTCGCCGATGATCGCAAGGTTGGCATCGGTCACGGCAACCTGGCCGCGATGCTGCTGCGCGAAGAGACCGGCTGCTTCGCCTTTTGCGCGGGACACGAGTCCTTTGCCGCTGCCGAGGGTGCGATTGGCCTGGCTCGCTCGGCCAACAATGCGCGCAAGACTCCGCTGCGCGTGGTGCTGAACGGACTGGGCAAGGACGCGGCGCTGATTATCTCGCGCGTCAACGGTTTCACCTATGTTCAGACCGATTTCGACTACGCGACCGGCAAGCTGAAGATCGTGCGTGAGAAGGCGTACTCGAAGGGCGAGCGCGCGGCGGTTCGCTGCTATGGCGCCGACGATGTGCGTGAAGGCGTGGCCATCATGCACCTGGAGCTTGTCGATGTGGCGATCACCGGCAACTCGACCAACCCCACGCGCTTCCAGCATCCGGTGATGGCCGTCTACAAGAAGGAACGGCTGCTTGACGGCAAGAAGTTCTTCTCGGTCGCCTCCGGCGGAGGCACGGGACGTACGCTGCATCCCGATAATATGGGCGCCGGTCCGGCCTCCTACGGCATGACCGACACCATGGGCCGTATGCACTCTGACGCGCAGTTTGCCGGCTCGTCCTCGGTGCCCGCGCACGTCGAGATGATGGGCCTGATCGGCATGGGCAACAACCCCATGGTTGGCGCGTCGGTCGCGGTCGCCGTCGCGGTTGAAGAGGCGATGAAGGCGTAGCGGCAGCTTCCGCAGCCGCGTTTCTTTTCTTCTGCTGTCTGCAAAGTCACAACCTGGCTTTGACAGACAGCAGATCTAGTGTCCTGAGTCTAAAGTGCGTTCAACAAAAAACTGTCATCCTGAGCGACCGTCGCGTAGCGAAGGGAGTCGAAGGATGACAGTGATGTTATGCTGCGAACCTCCGACTCAGGACACTAGCGCAGCAGATCTTCCAGAGCCGTGCTCAGGTCCGTCTTATCGTCGCGGAATTTCACGATCACCGGGGCGTAGAGCGAGAGGCCCCATTCCTGCCCTTTGCCTTTGCTGACGGCGCGGGAGCCGGGAACAACGACCGCGTTTTCGGGAATGATGAGCGGCAGATCTTCGGTGGCGCGCAAAATCGTGCCGTGGACCAGATCGAAGACCGGTGTTCCACGGGTCAGAATGGTGCCAGAGGCAAGCACCGCGCCTTTGCGAACGATGGCTCCCTCGTAGATGCCGCAGTTGCCGCCTACCAGAACGTCGTCCTCAACGACTACCGGGCTGGCATTGATCGGCTCCAGAACTCCGCCGATCTGCGCCGCGGCGCTCAAGTGGACGCGCTTGCCAATCTGCGCGCAGGAGCCGACCAGGGCGTGGGAATCCACCATCGTGCCTTCATCGACGTAGGCCCCGGTGTTGATGTACATAGGCGGCATACAGACGACGCTGCGCGCCACATAAGCTCCGGAGCGAATCGCCGAGCCGCCGGGAACCACGCGCACTCCGTCCTCCGACCCGAAGCGGCGCACCGGAAAGGTGTCTTTGTCCACATAGGTGAAGCCCGCCGAGGGAAATGCCTGCATCACACCCAGACGAAAGCCCAGCAGAATGCCGCGTTTGACCCAGGTGTTGACGCGCCATCCGGAAGGCGAAGCCGTATCGGGCGAAGCGGCGCGCACCTCGCCGCTTTCCAGCGCTGCTCGGAGCAGAAGAAAGGACTCCAGAGCGGCTGCATCGCCAATGGCGTTGGGGCCTGCGGAAAAGTGATGGTCGATTGCGGTTTGAAGCTGCGTGTTGGACATGGCACTCTGAGTTTATCAACTTGGCGCCGGCAGATCATCCTTCGCATAAGGGAAGATTGACGACCATCTGCGCAAGCGCAAAATGGCCCTACCCCCGCTCTGTGCCGGATGCAACTGCCGGCGCGCTCCGATGAGTCTCAGGCCACCGCTGCGGCGAGTTTGCTTTGAATCTGCCCGTTCATGCGAACCGGCTGGAGCCGGAATGAGTTCTTTCCCTCCGGAATCATCGCCAGCGGCACGGAGGCCCGGTTCGGTTTGGTATGCAAATGCCTGGATTCCAGCCATGCGCACAAGCGCGGATCGAAGATCTCCGGCTCGCCCTTCCAGAAGTCAGGAGATAGTCCGCACTGAATCTGCAGATGATCCAATTGCAGCTCGATGACAGAAATGTGCCTGGGAAAATAACGCCGGACGTTGTTCACGCCCACATGAAGTCCGGTGACTCCGCGTCCTTTGCTCTGTGTCTTGACCACCATACGTACCTGCCGTTCAACACCGCATGAGGTAAGTCTAGGGAGACAAGCCAAGAAATGCCGCTACCGGTGAAGAGAATCCGCAATGCGGATTCCTCATTTGAAACGCACCGGGCGAGATACCGTTTCGGGATGATAATCTTCTTCTTTCAAACCCCTGTCAAGACGTATTTATGCCCGCTTTTCCACAGGACTTCCTCATAACCGAAGTTAGGCTCCCAGTCTGCACAATGAAATGAAGAATGCGTCAAGAATGGATGAAAAGCGCTGAGCCGGTCAGATTGGCATCGCAACCCAGCCGCTACGTGATTCGGGAGTATTGCTATCGGCGCGCCAGCGTCCATCCCTGTGGCTGACGGTGCATCTCCACCTTATGGCCGAAGCCCTTGGCGTTGTCGATCAAGCGGAAAAAATCCGGCTGGTAACGATACAGGACGCTGCGCTGAACGGCCAGACGAAGAATACGCCCGATCTTGAAGCGCTCGCAGTATTGCTCCAGACGCTGGGCGCGGCGCTCCGGATCGGTTTCCCGGCTCGCCACGCCGCTGATCTGCACGCTGCGAATCTCTCTCCATTGCGCGGTGCTCCGATAGACTGTACCGGCTGCGCGCGGCCTTCGCTTCAGATTCCGGCTGTGCACGCAGCTCTCCGAGGAGAACCAGTAAAACGACAAATCTTCGTCCACTACATAGAAGAGCGGGGCTACCGATGCCTGACCGTCTTCGCCGCTGGTTGCCAGCGATAGCACATTCTCCGTCTTCAGCAGCCTGGAAATCGACTCCATCTGCTTCTGTCCTTGCGTCATCGCGTCCACCAGAAAGCAATACACTGTCCGATTCCACACGATTGATACGGCCGGAAGAGAGTGGCATTCTTTCCCACCCATTCCCACAAAAAACGCGGGAATGGGGCACCCGCACAGTATTTAGTGGCCCGATCAATAGATCCTCTTCAGATCTGGTGGAATCTCCTTGCAACAAGGTACACTTCGGCAGAAACGCAGTAAAGGCAGCCCGAGGGCTGCCTTTACTGGTGCTGCCATGCCGCTGGTTTGCGGTTTACGGCAGGTAATAGCGGAAGCTGGTCCAGAACATATTGTCGATGCCCTTAGCGCCATTCAAAGGAGTGCTGAGAGCGCCTGCGGTTCCGGTGCCGGACCAGCCCTCGCGGACTGTATATCCGTACTGGAAGCCCTGGCGCAAGCGGCCTTTGTCTCCCTTGAAGATGTCAAACCAGTAGCCGGCAGTGACTTCCTGCACGTCGCGGGTGTTGTTTCCGCAGCCGGTGCCGCCGGGCTGGTATCCCACCGAGCCGGAGGCGAGGCCGGGATTGCCTGGAGCAGCGGCGCAGGTGGCGGAGACGCTGGTATAGCGCGAGCCGTAGCCGATCGGAGCGATGGCAGGCGTAGCAGTGAAGTGCGAGCCGTAGCTGCCGCCGGCGGCGAACATCGCCGCAGTCGGCTTAGCCGAGCAGTTGGTGGCTGCATTCGCGGCCGTTGTGCCGGTCTCGCAGAAGGTGAGCGTCGGATCGGTCAGCGTGAGGGCGGTGGTTGCATAGTCGGCGCGCGCCGCATAGTCGCCGCCGTAGTTCAGGTAGATCACCATCCGCGGGGTGGGCGTGGCTTCCAGAGTGAAGAGGCCGGAGGCGTTGTGGATCGGCTTCAGATTGCCGCTGGCGTCATTGGTTACGTCGGAGAGACCGGCGTCGCCGTAGCGGCCCACGCCGGGTCCATAAAGGCCTTTGACGCCGAAGGTCAGCTTATCCTTGATGACGGGAACGCGCAGGCTGCCGCCAAAGCCGCCCAGGGTGATGTTGTTGATGTAGTAGCCGGCGGTCGAGGACTTGGCCACCACGGCGGTGCCCGGCGCGGCTCCCGCGAAGCCTTCGATGTCGGTAACGCCGCCGTACTTGACGGAGTTCTGGGTAACGCCGGGATAGACCGTCTCGTGCGCAAAGCCGGCGATGCCGAAGACTTCATAGTGTCCCCACCCTGGATCGAAGGCGGCCTTCACGATGATGTCTGGAGCCTCGTTGAAGGAGATATTAGCGATGTTGCTGTTGGCGTAGATGGTGTTGGGATTCTTTTGCCAGCCGTAAACCGTGTTGCCGGCGCTGTCGATGGTATTCACGCCGGAGTAGCTCTGAACATAGGTGGTCAGGCCGCTCAAGCCGCTGATGGCCGCGTTGTAGTTGCCGCCGTTGGCGCCAGCCGAGCCGAGGATCGCGTAGGGCGTGCTGCCCGCCAGCGATGCCGAGTAGATCAGTTGCGGATTCTCCAGCGCGAAGCCGATGGCCATCTTGTCGAAGTTCTTGACCACGCGGAAGCCATACTGGCGTGTCCAGACAAAGCCTGGAACGTAATTCGGGTCGATGGTCAGTGGCGTCATGGTGTCGCTGGGCGCGCTGGTAATTCCCTTTTTGCCTTCGGTGGCTAGGGACCAGAGCTGGCCTCCGGCAAAGGTCAGGTTGCTATTGGTCTTGGCTTCGGCGTAGAGGATGCGCTGACGCAGCACGTAGCTGTTGGACTGATTGTTGTTGGAGGTGATGCCGGTGCCCAGGAAGTCTGCCTCATAGTAGCCGCGCAGGGTGCCCCAGTTGGTTTTGCCTTCGGCCAGCATGGTGATGCGTGACTGACGGGCCGAGCCGTAGAACTCGCTCAGAGAATAGGCGTCCGCGCCCTCGTAAGGAATTGAGCTGAAGGCGGTAGGAATATCGCCGCCGGTGGCCTTGGTGCGGTAGACGGTTTCACCCGCTAGGAAGCCGCCGGGAGTAATGTTGATGCCCTTGTAGTGCAGCGAGCTGGGATTGGCGATCTCCTTCTTGACTTTGGCGGTCTCGTCGGAGACGGTGGTGGCCAGCGAGGCCTGATTGCCCTTCAGATCGGTCACGCTCGACTGCAAGGTGTTGACTGCGGCTGTATTATCCGTAACCGCCTGCTGCTGAGCTGCTGCTGCGGCATTTGCTTTGTCCGCCGCGGCCTGGGCATCGGCTGCCGCCTGCTGAGCCTTCTGCAACTGCGCGTCCTTGTTGGCCAGATCAGTCTTGAGGCTGTTGATCTGTCCTTCGAGTTCCTCGCGCAGCGACTGAATCTGCTCGGCAACGGTGGGCGGCGGAGGCGTCTTGGCCTTCTTGGTTGCAACGTGCTTTTTCGCCGGTGGCGCGGCTTCATTGGATTGTCCGTATGCGGCAACACAACTGACTGCCAGAATTGCCGTGGCAGCAACTTTGAGTGTGTAATTCATTGGGCCTCTCATCTTCCTTTCAATTCATGTTGAATCGTGGCTGCGCTCGCTCAACCGATCGGATGCAATGGGCTTCCGCCTTCCGGCTTCACTGAAAGCTCATCTTCTCCGGTGTGCGAGATGCGCATGAAGGGCAGAAAGTTTGGACGGACTAAGGCGAAATTCTTTCTGCCGCTATCGATTACAAGAATCGCAGATGATTATGAATATCCGGCTAATTCACCTATTTTTAACAAAGCTATCCAGCACGATTCAGGCTTGAATGGCCGATGAATTCATCAAGTTTTAATCTTGTAGAACCTGTCAATTCAATCAGCGCTGGGAAATGATGGATCGCTACGGGAGCTTCTCCGTCTCTCTGCCCGCGCTCAGCAAGTTCGCCAGCAGGCGATAACTTCCCGGCACTAACTCAGGAAGCTGGCGGTAGAGCGCATAGGCAACGTAGATATAAGTTCCCTTGCCGGGATGCGCCACGACGAGGCCGCCGCGCTGCGGAGCCTGGCCGGGGTCGGATGTCACCGTCAGCGCCGTGTAAACAGCATCCCAGCTTGCAAGGAAGGAGTGCCCGCGCTCCTCGATCCATCCGTTGAAGTCGGCGGTGGTGATTGCGTTGGGCCAAGTGAGCAGCCGATTTGATGGATCAAGCAACGCAACCGGCGCGCTCTCGTCGACGACCCGCTCCGGCGAGCCGCCCAGCGACAACGGCAGTGGGGCAGGGAAGCTGCCGCTCTGGTACTGGACGATCAGCGTGCCGCCCTGGCGCACAAACTCGTCGAGGCGCGGTTGCGCCGCGGTCAGATCGGGACGCGCGGTGTAAGCGCGAATGCCAACCACAATTACATTCCAGGCGGAGAGATCGCCCGAAGTCAGATCGGCAGCGGTGAGCAGGTGCGGCGCGGCGCCGAGGCCTTCAATGGCATCGGGAACCCGGTCGCCGGTTCCCATCACGTAACCGATGCGCAAGCCCGGTGTCAGCTTCACGTCAATCTTGCGCGTCTTCAATTGAGCTGACTTATATAAGTTATAAGGACGCAGGCCGGTGTAGCCGATGCTCTGCCAGCCGGTTTTGTATTCGTGACCGCCGGAGCGGGCGATGGACTGAATGGTATACGCGCCCGTCGTTGCTTCATCCGTGCTGACGGAAAAAAGCAACGGCTCGGAATCGCCTGCAGCAGTCAGATGAAAGGCGGCTTCCGCCGGTTGCGACTTCCATCCCGCAGGCAGATCGAGCGAGACCGTCCCTTCGGCAGCGGCTTCGGTGTGCACCGTGACGCGCACCGGCAGGGCGCTGCCATCGAGCGGAAGTATGCGCGCCTCCGGCTCCATGCGCAGGCCGATGGCGGGCGTGACGACCAGAGGTTCATAGACGCCGCCGACACCGGCCACGCGCTGCATCGTTTGCACAATCTGACCGACGCGAATCGGCAGGCCGTCGAAGGTAAACTCGGCCCAAGCCGTGAGAGGATAAGGCGCAAAGGAGCGCAAGCGGTCCTCCGGATGCGCCAGATCATAGTAGGGCTGCTCGATGTTGGGCCGCGTGAAGCAGGGTTGCGTCGGCTCGGCATTTTCTGCCGTATGAACGCGGAAGATAGAATCCTCCACAGGTTCCGAGGGATCGATTTCGGCAGGCAACTTCTCAGCCTTCCACGCATCGCCGCTGTGGCTCTCCAGCCAGACGCGGCTGAGCTTCAGCCGGTCTCCATACCAGGCGTGCGCGGTGTGAATACGTACACGGAACTCCTCGCCGGGTGTGACGCTGCGCGGAGTTTCGTCGGCAGAACCGCCGCGTGGGTTTGCATTCTCGATCTTGTCTGCCCTGGTCGTGAAGGCGATCATGTCCAGGCTGAGAAATTCCCTGAGCGCATCTTGAAATTCGCCGATTTTAGCGTCGAGTTCAAAGAGTATGGATGCCTTGGACTGCGCGTCAAGATTGCTGGCGGCTACCCGCGAGCGGAGAGCGATGGTCTGTTTATAAGCTGCGGCCAGCTTGTGCGCCGCTAGATCGCGGTTGGCCCCAAACTCCTCAATTCCTCTTGTCCCGCGAACACTCTCAATGCCGGCAGTGATCTGTTGCAATTGCACTGTGAGCCACAGGGGTGGCGCTCCCGATGCAAGTTTTGCCAACCCTTCAATTTGAGTATTCATGCGTGCAAAAGGGTTGTAGAAGAGGCCGCCAGGCTCCGTATAAACATTGGATGGAACTTTCACGGCGGGAACTTCGGCCCATAAATGATAGCGAGTGGTGGCCGGTCCACTCAGCGCTGGGTTTGCACCGCCGTTCTGCGTTTTCTGCTGCCCCCAGCCCTCGCGCGCAATCTGCACATAGCTGCGGCCGAGCGTCTCATCTTGCCTTCCAACCTGTTCTGTTACGTCGGCAGAGAGTGCGCCTTCGATCCACTCGCCGGTCACATAATTCTTGAAGCGCGCGGGAGCCCATTTGCCGGTGGCGTAGTCGAAGATTTGTCCTTCTTTGATCGGCGCAAAGGGGACCATCGAATAAACGGCCAAAGGTTGCCAGGGCTGGAGTCCGTCTTTGAGCTGATCGGGAAAGATGCTGGGATCGGCGGCGGCCTTGAAGGCCTCCTGCGCAATCTCACCGGAGACTTGGTGGTGGCCATGGCCGTCGCTGACGCCGCCGACAAAGGTGGAGACGATGATCTGCGGGCGCTCGCGGCGCACGGCCAGCACGGCGTCATAGAGGACGCGATCATGGCCCCATTTGGCAAAGGACTCCTCTTGCGTCTTGGAAAAACCGAAGTCCGCCTCCGTGCCCCAGAGTTGCTTGACGCCGTAAAATTGATCGGCCTTCAGCAATTCGTTGGTGCGGATCAGGCCGAGAGCGTCGTCGGCGTCCGCCGACATCAGATTCTGTCCGCCTTCGCCGCGGGTGAGCGTCAAAAGCGCCACGCGCGCACCCATGCCGCGCGAGAGATAGGTCAGCAGCGCGCCGTCTTCGTCATCCGGATGAGCCACAATCATCAGCACGCTGGCGGTGGTCGAGAGGCGCTTCAGCGATTGTTCCAGAGCTGCCGCGCCGCGATCTTCGGGTAAGGGCAGGGCAATCTCTCTTGGTTCCGGCAAGGGAAGGGAAACAAGCACAGCGGGCGCGGCCGGCTGGACAGATTCGGAAAACCTCTGCTGCACAGGCTGCTCATTAGGCTGCTGACCGGCGAGACGAACGGAGAATGCGCCCGCCAGTATCAGACATACGATGGCAGCGCCCGCTACTGCTTGTTTGTGTATATCGGCAAGAAACATCTTCTCGTCAGTGTACAATCCGGGGAGCGAAAGTGCCTCATGCAAGAACCCGCAGCCATCTCCGCCGCAACCCTCCAGCGCCGCATCGGCCTGCGTTCCGCTGTGATCTTCAATATGCTGGAGATGATCGGCGTGGGGCCATTCATTACGCTGCCGCTGGTCATTGCCGCGGCAGGCTACAGGCTATCGGTCTGGGCCTGGGTGCTGGGCGCGGTCATCGCCGTCGCCGACGGGCTGGTCTGGGCGGAGCTGGGCGCGGCCATTCCGCGCGCGGGCGGCTCGTATGCTTTTCTGCGCGAGATCTACGGGCCGGAGCGCGCCGGCAACTGGCTGAGCTTTCTCTACGTCTGGCAGGTCAGCTTCACCGCGCCGCTCTCGATCGCCTCTGGCTGCATCGGCCTCGCCAGCTTTCTGGCCTGGTTCTGGCCGTCGCTGGACGGCGCGCCGATTGCCGCTTGGCCTCTGCTGCACGGCACAGGTTTTGCCGCCGCAGGAGTCTGTCTGCTGGTCACGGGGCTGCTCTATCGCAACTTGACTTCGGTGACGCGCCTCGCGTGGGTGCTCTTTGCCGGCGTGCTGGCGGCGATGGCGGGAGTAATCGTCTCCGGATTTACGCAGGGCCACTGGCAGATGCCTTCGTCGCCGCCGCTCTCCCTTCCCGCGGCATTGGGAGGCCTGGCACAGGCGACGCTGCTGACGACTTACTGCTACTGGGGCTACTACAACATCTGTTTTCTCGGCAGCGAAGTCCGGCGTCCGGAGCGGACGATCCCGCGCGCGATTCTGCTCTCGCTGCTCTTTGTCGCGGCTTTTTATGTGGCAATGAATCTGGCCGCTCTGCCTTCCATGCGTGACGCGGCCTCACACCTGAGCGCGGGCGCATCGGTCCGCCTGCAACTGGTGGCCGATATTGCGCGGTCGGCCTTTGGCAGCGTTGCCGGACGGCTGATGGCCGCGCTGATTATCTGGACGGCCTTCGCCTCGGTCTTTTCGCTGCTGCTGGGCTACTCGCGCGTGCCGTACGCAGCCGCCCGCGACGGCAACTACTTCCGCTACCTTGCCGCCGTGCATCCGCGCCACGGAATTCCCCACCGCTCGCTGGTCGCGCTGGGAGTCGTGGCCGCGTGCTTCTGCTTTTTCTCGCTGGCGCAGGTGATTACCATGCTGGTGGTGACGCGCATCCTGCTGCAATTCTTCTTGCAGCAGGCGGGCGTGATGCTGTTGCGTGTGCAGAGGCCGGAGCTGGTGCGGCCCTTCAAAATGCCGTTCTATCCGCTGCCGCCGTTGGTGGCAATGGCTGGATTCATCTTCATGCTCGTCGATCCGCGACGCAGCCATCAGCAGGGAGGCAATGCGATGCTTGGTCTGAGTGTTGCCGCCATCATCGCCTTCTCAGGTACGGCGATCTATCTGATACGCGCGCGGCAGATGCGGCAGTGGCCATTTGCGCGCTATGAATGAACGAGGATAAATCAAAGTTCATGAAACTTATTGAATCATTTTTCCGACTTCCGAGATGTCGGAAGTATTTCCGATAAACTCGACTTTAACACCATGTTCTCCATCCCAGCATCCAATTGCACTCCCGCCAATGCCGGGATAGTTGTTGACACGAAGACAGTTCTTCAATCTGTTATTCAATTGGAAAGGAATGAATGTTTCATTCGGAATTGACTGTCTGAACTCATGTTCCTCAGTTTCATCGAATTGTACTGGATTCAGTGCTGGAAACGAGCTGATCCAAAGCTCACTACTGTTTTTCATATAGTGGACGAGAACTCTACTTCTTTTTTCGAGTAATACATAGGAGCAAGGGGTAGCAGAAACCTCCCATCCAAAGGGAACACTTACTGTGAATCCCCGGCAAGTGATCTGATGAGGCCGGAAAAGATAATCGCCAGAAGCAGCCAAGGTTGGTCCGAACACAGCGTTGGCAATGGGCAACAGCAACAGCATTCCAAGCGCAATTAGCGGCCAGCGAATAATTTTGCGGCTGACGTCAATCGATATCATCGCGCCTCACTGAATAATCGGTACAATGCAAGAAAGATACCATTGTTCTCTGTTATTCCGCAATTTTGTATGAAAAAAATCTGGTTGAATTCCGGTGTTGATCTGCGCTATTCAAACTCCAGGACCGCCTGCGCCACGGGATGAAAGCTCTTGCGGTGCAGCGGAGTGGGGCCGAGGCGTTTGAGAGCGGCCAGGTGTGCGGGGCATGGGTAGCCCTTGTGCTGCGCCAGGCCGTAGCCGGGATACTCGCTGTCCAGTTCGACCAGCAGCCGGTCGCGGTAAACCTTGGCCAGCACCGAGGCCGCTGCAATGGAAAAGCTGATGGCGTCGCCGTGTATGACGGCCTGCTGCGGGCACTCCCAGTCGATGGTGTCGCGGCCGTCGATGAGCAGGAGGTCGGGGCCTAGCGGTAGCTGTGCAACGGCGCGGCGCATGGCCAGCAGAGAGGCCTGGCGAATGTTGATGCGATCGATGGTTTCGGCGTCCACCTCGGCGACGGCCCAACAGACGGCATTGGCCCGAATCTCCGCATCCAGTTCACAGCGCTTCTTCTCAGTCAGCTTCTTTGAATCGGTGAGGCCATCGAATTGGAAGCCCGGAGCCAGAATCACCGCCGCGGCGGCCACCGGTCCAAAGAGCGGTCCGCGGCCCACCTCGTCCACACCGGCAATGCGCAAGGCTCCGCGCGCGCGCGCGGCCTCTTCCAGTGTCCATCCGCAAAGCGGCGATTGAGCCATGTTTTCAGTATATGAACACGGCGCAGGTTGGCGGCGTCTAACCATCAGAAGAGTTCGATCGCGGGCCGGCTATGGTCTTGGTTGTCATCGCCGCCGGCCACGTTCGCATGGGTGATGTGCTGGCTGGCCATGCGGTATTTTTCACGGTGTGCGGCCAAGAGTTCCGTAAATGTGCGGTCGAACCTTCCATTCCAGACGAAATCAAAGGCCTTTTCCGACATCAATTGCATATGTTCGCGCATCTCCGTCAGAGCTTCCTGCACGTGTTCCATCCGCTGCCGCATCACATCCTGGAACTGAATATGGCCCAGAGCCTCGGAGAGACGCTGCACATTCTCCGCATAGTTTTCATCCACTTCGCGGATGACATCCAGCAGCAGTTGGCCGTTTTTGTTGAACTGAAACTGCATATCCGTCAGATCGGCGATCAAATTACTCATCGCGTCGTTGGCTTCGTGCTCCTCCAGTGAAACGCGCGCTTCATCCAACTCCCGGTCTACGCGTTCGCAGGTGGCATTGATCTTGGCGGCAATGTCGGCGGCGGCCTTGGTGGAGGAGATCGACAGCTTCCGCACCTCGAAGGCGACCACCGCAAAGCCGCGCCCGGCATTGCCCGCCCGCGCCGCTTCAATCTCGGCATTCAGCGCCAGCAAACTGGTCTGCTGAGCGATGGAGGTGATGATCTTGATCAGCGGCGTCAGCGCGCGCACTTCGCCGGCCATCTTCTGCACCCGCTCGAAGTCATCCCTCAATTCACTGGTTTGCTGGTTCAACTGCATCTCGATGGCGGCGACGATCTCCTTGTTGCTCTCCGCCCGCAGATGAGTGCTCTCCGTCAGTGCCTTGCCGCTCTGGATCGACTCGGCGAGGCGTTCCCGCTGGCGGCTGCTTCGATCATTCAGATAGCTGATCTGCTCGATCACCTGCACGACCTCGCGCTCGGATTCAGCCAGCGAATCGCCAATCTGCTCGCGCATCACGTCGATGTAAGGAGCGGATTCCTTCAGCTCATCCCGCATCGCCATGCGTCGAGCCGCCACATTCGCCAGCTCGGATTTGCTCAGCCTGCCGACAATTCCCAGTTCGGCGATGCCGCGGCGGGCCTGATTCCAGTTCATCTGCATGATCAGGGCGCCGGGAACGAGCATGAGTACAAAAAACATTACCGCAATCTCACGCCGGTAGGGAACGATTGCCGGACCCAGCAGATAGGACAAGGAAAACCATAGCAGAAGATTGCACACCACTCCGAGCACGGTCTGAAAGAGCAGCCGGTTACGCGCCTTTTGCAGACGTGGATTGCTCTTTGCCAGAATGCGGTCGATTCCGTGGGTGCGTTTGGCTTGCCGGGATGCGGCCGCACTCTCATCTGTAGGCGCCTGCGTCATCGTCTTACGCTCCCGGAAGAACTTTCTTGATGACCTTAATCAGGTCGTCGCCCGCCACCGGCTTGACCAGCCAGCCGGTGGCCCCCGCACGCTTGCCCTCGTCGCGCTTGGCCGTCTCGCTCTCGGTGGTCAGCGTCAGAATCGGAATAAAGCGGAATCCCGGCAGCGCCCTCACCTTCCCGATCAGTTCCAATCCGCCCATCACCGGCATATTTACATCCGTGAGGATCAGGTTGGGCTTGATTCCCGAATTCAACTTATCCAGCGCCGCCTGACCGTTGTTGGCCGTCTCCACCTCGAAGCC
>Ga0181528_10000430_pt1 | contig 30684 bp, 23 predicted proteins | sample PEATcosm2014_Bin_47_FD_119742 | JGI IMG/M metagenome (GOLD analysis project Ga0181528, IMG submission 119742) | Peatland microbial communities from MTU Mesocosm Facility, Houghton, MI, USA - PEATcosm2014_Bin10_10_metaG | ecosystem: Environmental > Terrestrial > Soil > Wetlands > Peat | place...
AAATGGGGCGTTCGCCGCGGCGAAAGGCATCACCTACGTGATCACCGTGTACGTGAACAACATCATTCACGCTAGTCAGCCTCCGTTTTCAGGTGCAGTCAACGCAACGTACGCGGCGAGTGCCACGGCATCCTCGGGCGACGCGGTCGTCATAACGTTGGACCCGTCGGCCACCGGTTGTGAGATCACGGGTGATCTCGTGACCTTCACCGGCAATGGTTTGTGCGTGGTGGACTTCAACGATCCTGGCAATGGTCCCTTCGCCGCAGCCAAGCAGATTCAACAGAAGATTACGTCGGGAGTCGGTGGCCCTCGCGCACAGGCTGTGTTGTATTTGACGAGCTTGAACGCAACGCTAGGACGCGCATTCACTTTGACGTCGAGTGGTGGTTCAGGCACGGGCACGGTGAGTTACTCCGCGACCTCGGGCACCGCTCACTGCTCGATCAAGGTCAGCGCCAACGTGCTCAGCTTTACAAAAGTCGGCACGTGCGTGGTGACCGTGACCAAGGCGAGCGATTCGACGTACGAATTGGCATACTCCTCGCCGACGATCGTGACGGTCAATCTTTCCAAGAGCCCCCATGCCCTTCGCGTGAGCGGGACACCAGTGGCCGGGCGAACGGTGGCGGCGACGATTACGGGCACGGGCTTTTATGGCACGCCCCGAGTAGTGAGCAATCAACCTGGCACGAAAGTCGTGGTTACCAGCGATAGCGGCAGAGCTTTGAGCATCCGTGTGACGGTGGCTAAGGGAACACCAGCGGGTGTCCATACCTTCACCCTCACGTTTGCCCACGGCCAACGAACACTGGCTCTCTATACCCAGCATTAGTTCATTCGACATTTTGTCCGTTATCGAGTAGTCACACTCAGGACACGAGTGCGGGATTGCCCGGTAGGCGACGCCTTGGCAGGCGCTGCGTCGCCATCCCGCAGGGCGAATCTGAGACGGGGTTGGGTCTGATCGAAGTGTGGCTATGGTGGGGTTAGGACGTCTAGACCTCTGCTTCCGACATCGCCAAAAAACTTTCGGTGGATGGTGAAGAAAGTAGGTCCGTTCGTGAAAACTATCTCAACAAGAGGTGCCCGTCGCAGCAGTTTGGGCGGGGCGCGACAAATTTTGGCGCTGGGATCCTGTCTGGCAGTCTTGGTCTTTGGGCTCAGCGTGATGCTCGTGTCGCCCTCGTACGCCGCGGGCACCTCGGCGAACACGATTACCGCGACTTCACCTCCCTCTGCGGGAAGTGACCACGGGACCTACGTCCCCCAAGCACAGGCGACCTCCAAGGACGTCGTACTGATCGCACTTGATAAGTCCTCGAGCGGTTGCTCGTTGGCTTCCGGCAAGGTCACCTTCACCGGAGCAGGTGAATGCGAGATCACCTTCAATGACCCCGGTAACACGACCTACGCGGCCGCGGCCCAGGTGTTGCAGTACATCAAGGTCTACTCGGCCAACACGATCACGGTGAGCAGCGCTCCCTCGGCGGGAAGCGTGCGCGGCTCGTATTCACCCGGGGCCTCAGCCACCTCTGGTGACACGGTGGTGCGCAGTCTGGCGAGCGACTCGACAGCGTGTGTGCTGTCCAACGACACCGTGACCTTCACCAGTGCGGGTAAGTGTCACGTGGAGTTCAACGATCCTGGTAACGGCGCGTTCGCTGCGGCGACCCACGTGGGTCAGACGATCACCGTGTACGCCGCCAACGTGATCACCACGAGCACGGCTCCTTCGGCGGGCACGATCAACGGCACCTACAACGCCGGTGCGTCGGCGACCTCCAAGGACGTCGTCACCATCAATCTCGACGCTACGTCCACGGGTTGTTCCATCAGCAAGAACGTCGTCACCTTCACGGCGAACGGGTACTGTCGCGTGGACTTCAATGACGCCGGCAACGGCGCCTTCGCAGGCGCCTCCCAGGTCCAACAGACGATCATCGTGGGCAACGGTGGACCTCGGGTCCAGTCGCCGCTCTACCTGACCAGCCTGGACGGCATGAAGTACAGCTCGTTGACTTTGACGTCAAGCGGTGGATCGGGTAGTGGTGCGGTCACCTACGTGGTGACACCGGGCACGGCGAACTGCTCACTCAAGGGCAACGTGCTCAGTTACACCCAGGTGGGTACGTGCACCGTCACGGTAACCAAGGCCGCCGACGCGACGTACTTCGCTGCGTCGTCCGCGCCCACCACCGTCACGATCAACCTGCCGAAGAGTCCGCACGCGATTCGCGTCACCAGTGCGGTGTGGACGGGTCGCATGGTCCAGACCACGATTATCGGCACCGGTTTCTACGGCCAACCCAAGGTCTTGAGCAACATCGGCACGACCAGGATCGGCGTGAGCAGTGACAACGGAAAGGTCCTAGTCATTCGGGTGACCGTCGCGAAGACCGCACCACGGGGGATTCACACGTTGACCCTCATCTTCGCTCACGGTGATCGGACGTCGGTTCTCTATAACCAACGATGACCTCTTGATGTCTCGTGCGCTCGCCACGTCCGGTGGTCGAGCGCACGGGACTTTGATTTACGTTCTCGGATGGTTAAGTCCGCCATGAATTCGTAGTGACTTTTGGGCGCGGCGGCGCTTTCTAGTAGCATGGAGCACGCATCGCGGGGTGGAGCAGTCTGGTAGCTCGTCGGGCTCATAACCCGAAGGTCGCAAGTTCAAATCTTGCCCCCGCCACCATGTAGTCCATAAACGAAGTCGAAGGCCCAGGGCAATCCTGGGCCTTCGTACTGTCCAGAACCCATGTCGGCAGGGATTAAGAGGTGGAAGGTCCATAAAGCCCTGAGAGCGGATATGCTATCATGTAACCATGCGAACTACCGCAACCTCTCCGACAGTCGCGGGGAGCCTGTTGGCATTGGCACGCGTGCAATTGAATCTCACTCAGCGTGAATTAGCAGCGCGAGCTGGCGTCGCCCAGTCAACGATCGCTCGAATCGAGTTGGGGCGGATTGATCCTGGATTTGAATCGGTGCAACGAATTCTTGCTTCGGTGGGATTAGAACCAAGAATTCATCTCGAAAGTCTTGATGACCACGACCAGTTGTTAATTGAGAGACACTCAAGGCGGAGTGACGTTGAACGGCAGCGAGTCGAAACTCGACACAGAGAAAATGTCGCGGGATTCAGTAATGCGCGAGTAATCGAGGAAGTCAGTGAACCACGAACTAGAAGCCGAAGTGATAATTGAAGCTTTCAATAGATTCGAAGTCGACTACGTAGTGATTGGAGCGTTTGCGGCTATTGCGCAGGCCGTACCAATTCCTCCCACCATGGACATCGATTTCTATGCGTCTCCCGACCGCATCAATTTGGACCGACTCGCCAACGCTCTTGATTATCTTGACGCGAAAATTCGAGTCAATAATTTAGAGGAGGGCCTTGCTTTTGATCGGTCACCCGAGTTTTTGGGAAGGATGCAAATGTTGAATTTGACATGCGAATTCGGTGAATTTGACGTCCTGTTCAAAGCCGATGGTATTCGAGATTTTCGGGCTCTTGAGGAAAGGTCGCTCACTGTGGTTGTGGGACGAACCGAGACTCACGTTGCATCAGTCGAGGACATCGCGCTGTCGAAACGGGCCGCTGGTCGTGTAAAGGATTTGAAGGTCCTGCAGGTCTTCGAGAAGTTTTTGAGGGCTAGGGACAATGAGCGTGGTCTTGGTCGTTAGGTAAGTGCGAGTCGTCGGGCCGTTTTGGTGACGCGCTCAGCACCGTCGCCCATCTCTGAAACACTTCGTCGGTTGGACCCGTGTAGTCATAGTTTTGGCGATTGCACACGATTTGCACACTTCAGTCAATGAATGCGGCGCCATAGGCCCTCGGCCTTCTTCTTACTCGGACGCGTTGACGATCATCTTTTCCAGTATTTCCTGGGAGTATCAGTGCTGGGTGGACGGATGTATTCATGTGCGCTGGCTAACACTTCGTTCCCGAGTCGGGCTCATAACCCGAAGGTCGCAAGTTCAAATCTTGCCCCCGCCACCAAGTACAAATGGGCCCCTTCCTGAAGGAAGGGGCCCATTTTCATTCTGTTGGTTTCCCATGACTACGAACAAGGACGCCACGTCAAGTGCGGATCGCCCTACGCACCGTTTCGCGGCACTCGCATGTCACGTCGTGGACCGAAGGTCCGCGGGTATCGTCGCCCACGTCGGTACCCAGGTCCTCGCGATAGCGTGTCCCTGGGCGGCGAACGCAGTCCGTCGCCTGGAGGTCTTCGTGCGGCTCTTTCCGCGTTTACTCGTCCTGGTCCTGGTTGCGAGCGTCGCGCCCGTTTGCTCGGTCTCGGTCCTCGCAAGTACCACCGCCGTCGCTTCGTGCACTCCAGGCGGGGCGACTTTGACGGCGACGCCGAGCCAAGCGAACTATGCCCCAGGCAACTTGGTGCGCGTCACTATTTCGTTGCATAATCGCGCCCGGGTGGCCTGTTCGTACGTGACGGGTCCCACCTCACCGAATTTCGTTCTCCAGAACTCGTCGGGTACCGCGGTGTGGGGATCGTGCTGGTTCGGCGGCGGTCCCGCACCGTGCGCCTTCTACCTGGTCCAACGCGTCCTCGCTCCTGGAGCGACGTATCGCGATCGATTGACGTGGGATCAGCGCACCGGTCATCCCGATCTCGCCGTGCCCGTCGGGCTCTACCGATTCAAGGTGACGATGTCCGGTCTCGCCCTGCGCGCCGTGACGACGTTTCGCGTGGAGGCTTCCTACTAATAAGTTGCTCCTTTGCGTCACGGTCCATCTCGCAGGCGTAATCGAGGACGGTCCACGTTCTCGTTTTCGAGGTTTCTCACGCCTCCCGGCCGACTGGGTCCGGCGCCGCGATGGAGCGAGATGAGCCGACCGGGACTTGACTAGAAGTTGATGTTGTCGCGCTCGGCGGCGTTGACGGCGGGCGTGGTCGCCGCTCGCCACAGGTCGAAGTAGTTCTTGAAGGTGATGCCCGCGGTGACGTAACCGGCGCGTTGCAGTTCTCGGTGGTAGGCGGGAAGATTGTGCCACGGCACGCCCATGTCAACGTGGTGGGCGAGGTGCCAACCGGTGTTGTAGGGCACGAACCAGAATCGAGCGATCCAGGTCTGTCGTACGTTGTGGGTCGTGAGGCGGCGATCCTTGCTCTTGCCCATGCCGCCGTGCTCGGCGATCGCGCGCAGTCGATTGAGCACGCGCCACTGGGTCATCCACGGCAACCACCAGAACGCGAGATACGACCACCAGGCCCCGGTGAGCAGCCAGAACAGGGCGAACAGCACGACCTGCACGCCAAGGATCGAGCAAGCGATCCGCCGACTCGTAGGTTTGAACGCGGCGCCCAAAAGCGCGACGAAGTTCTTGTAGCCCGAGATGCCCACGGCGTCACGCAGAAGTCGACGCCGCAGGTCGCGTCGTTCGCACGGGTAGCCACGGTAGAAGGCGATGTCGGGTTCGTCGGGTCCGAATTCCTCGCGGTGGTGGGCGAAGTGACTGCGTCGATAGACCGAGATAGGAATGAACGCGGGGTACGCGACGACCCAGGTTCCGATGAAATCGTTTACTTTCTTCTTGGCGAACAACAATCGATGCGCGCTCTCGTGCATGAGGATCGCGAAGCGGGCGTGCATTGGACCCATGAGCAAGAACGCGGCGACGGCCGCCACGATGCCCCAGTGCACGCCGCCGTATGCCAGGAGTGCTGTCCAGAACCAGACCATAAAGACCGCGCGAGCGTTGCGCCAGTTGTCGATGTGACGAAACGACGCCCGCAGCTCAGGGATCGCTACACCGTTGGGCAGTAGACGCTCGGTCGGCAAGACGTCGTTGAGCTCGTTCGCGGTGGGCACGAGGGCGATGCTCATAGGAGAAGTATTACTCGTTGGCACCGACGAAGGGCAACTCCTTGAAGGAAACTGGGCGCTCGACGCGTACTCTCAACACCTTCGCACGAGAACGGGAACCGCAAGGGGCTTCAACTGGTCGCCGAACGTCTGGTTCGCCCGTCGACTACGGCGGTACATTGAGGTGAGCCCAAGGAGGCACGTATGCCGCGCAATCCCTACGATGACTTACCGCGACTCGCTTCGTTCGAACTCACGTCGACCGATTTCGTCGACGGTGGTCCGTTCGCGTCACCCCAACTGAGTGGCCTGATGGGACTGGACGGTTCTGACACCTCGCCGGAACTCTCGTGGCGGGGATTTCCCGAAGCGACGAGGAGCTTTGTCGTGACCGTCTATGACCCGGACGCGCCCACGGCCTCGGGATTCTGGCATTGGGCCGTGCTCGATCTACCGGTAACGACGACGAACCTGGCGTCGGGCGCAGGCGGGGAAGGTGGCGCGGGTCTACCGAGCGGTGCTATCCAATTGGCGAACGACGCCGGCTTGCATCGCTTCGTCGGTGCGGCGCCTCCCCGGGGACACGGCGTCCACCATTACTTCGTCGCCGTGCACGCCCTTGGTGTCGAGAGCCTGGGGTTACCCTTGACGGCGACCCCCGCCTACCTGGGTTTTAATCTGTTCAGCCAAGCCATCGCGAGGGCCGTCATCGTCGCGACCCACGAGCAGCTCTAACAACGTTGGGGAACCTCGTGGTGGCGAAATGTTCCACGAGCGCGATGAACCGTCGTTGGAACCGCGGCAGACGTACGCTCGATTCCGAAGGTTGGGCTGAGCGAAGAAACCGCGTCGGGCTCAACGGCGCGACAGCACTGCCGCGCCCGCCTGGGCGCCCGCCACGACCATCGCGACGTCACCTTCGACGAACTCTTGGGTAAGACCGAGATGGCCGTGCAACAGACGGTGGTACGCGGGGCCGAAGAGCATGTCAATCAGAAGATTGGCGTCCGAGTCGCTCGGTATCTCGCCTCGGGCAATAGCGTGCACGACGATCTGACGATGCTGGGCTCGAACGACTTCGAGGAAATTCTCGCGCCACGCGAAGCCCATCTCGGGGTCGAGTTGGACCTCGGCGATGAGACAGGCGAGGGAACGGCCCGTCGACGTGCCGTTGACCGTGGTGACCCACGCGCCCAGAGCTTTTCGAAGGTCGCCCTCGAGCGATCCGGTGTTGACGGCGGGTTGGGTCGAGAGGAAATCATCGAGGAACGCCTCGAGGGCCAGACTTCCCTTCGAGGGCCAGCGTCGATAAATAGTGGATTTACCCACGCCCGCCCTCGCGGCCACGTCCTCGATGGTCATCTGGCGCAAACCGCGCTCTGCGAGAAGTTCCGAGGCCGCGCGAAGTATGGCGACCTTGGCGAGCTCGCCTCGCGGTCGCGTCCGGTGCGCGTCGTCCAGGTCAATGCCCTTGTTCACGTAGTCCATTGTACGAGGGGCAAGCCGGAACGGTTCGCGGGCTCTCCACTCGACCAACGCGTACTTCGTGAGGGATCTCAACCAAGCGTTCCCACCCGAGGCACAGCGGCACCGGCCTTGGCGCCGGCGACGACCATCGCCGTGACGAGCTCGACGAACTCTTGGTTGAGTGCGAGGTGACCTTGCATGAGGCGATGGTACGCGGGGCCGTAGATCAGGTCCATCATGATGTCCACGTCGGAGCCTCGGGGAAGTTCGCCGCGCGCGATCGCGCGATCGACCATGCGACGATGTTGCCCGCGCACGACGTCGACAAAATCGTGATGCCAGGCGACACCCAGTTCAGGGTCGAGTTGCACTTCGGCGATCAGGCCGACGAGCGATCGACCGGTCGTGGTGCCGTTGACCGTCTCGACCCAGGCTTGAAGGGCTGATCGTACGTCGCCTTCGATGCTGCCGGTATCAATCGGTGGCTGCGTCGAGAGGAATTCGTCCAAGAAGGCCTCGAGGGCGAGCGTTCCCTTGGACGACCAGCCACGGTAGATCGTGGCCTTGCCCACTCCAGCGCGGGTGGCAACTTCCTCGATGGTCATCGCGCGAAGACCTTGTTCGGCGAGGACTTCGGCGGCGGCCCCCAAGATGGCCCGGCGCGCCCGTTCGCTGCGAGGGCGACCCCGTGTGGTCACCTTCGGTTCAGAATTATCGGGCACGGAGTCCAGCATACCTGATACAATACGAGACGTAACGTTTTATAATTACGAATGTGAGGGAGTTATATGAGTCGTGAGAATCGTCAATCTGGCTCGTGGATCGCGGGTCCCGCGCTTCCTCCCAGGGTCTTCTGGGGCGGCGACGTGACGCCCGTTGCAATGAGCCCCCGGCGCCTGCCGGGCCGGGCTGCTCACCGATTTGGTTACGTGGTCGTCGCCGTGGCCTTTCTTCTCAACATGGCGTTCTCGGCAGTGCCGACGCCGCTGTACGTGCTCTACCAGGCTCGTGACCACTTCTCGGACGTCATGGTCACCGTGGTGTACGCGGTCTATGCCCTCGGCGTCGTGGTGAGCCTCTTCCTCGCCGGACACGTGTCGGACTGGTTGGGTCGGCGAAGGGTCCTCGCGACCGCGCTGCTCGTGAACGTGGCGAGCGCGTTGCTCTTTGTTGTGTACCAGAACTTGGCCGGACTTCTCGTCGCTCGCGTCGTCTCGGGGTTGGCGGTTGGCATCACCACGGCGACCGCCACGGCGTACTTAGGCGAATTGCATAGGGTCGCGCACCCGACCCGCACAGAACGTCGCCCCCAGATGGCGGCGATCGCGGCGAACCTTGGTGGCATCGGTGTGGGCCCGTTGCTGGCCGGCGCTCTCGCGAGTTTCGCGCCGCACCCGCTTATCTTGCCCTATGAGGTCATGGGCGTGGCGTTGACGATCGTGGCGCTGCTGGTCTTCGCGAGTCCCGAGACGACCCATCGTCGGGTCGATCAAGCACGGTGGCGGCCACAGCGAGTCGTCGTACCTCGCGCCGCCCGACCGGAGTTCTTCGCTGCCACTGGCGCCGGCTTCGCCGCGTTCGCCGTCTACGGTGTGTTCAATTCTCTCGTGCCGAGCTTTCTTGCGGGCACGTTGCACGAGACGTCGCACGTGGTGGCCGGTGCTGTCGCGTTCTCCGCCTTCGCCGCCGGAGCACTGGCTCAACTGGTCCTGAGCAACCTCGCGACGGTCACGATGCTGCGACGTGGTTCCTCGATCCTTCTCGTGGGACTGGGTCTGTTCACTCTGGGCATGTGGATCCCGAGCCTGACCGTCTTCATTCTCGGTGGCGTCGTCACGGGCGCGGGCGCGGGCATGGTGTTTCGAGGGGCGCTCGTCGCTGCCGGGACCTCGTCGCGACCCGAAACACGCGCTGAGGTCCTCGCCGGGTTCTTTCTCGGTGCCTACGTGGGTCTGTCGGTACCGGTCATCGGGCTGGGTGTGGCGACTTCCTACGCGCCCGCGCGCGAGGTGATGCTCGTCTTCGTCGTGTTGGTGGTGTTCGCTATTCTCGGGTCAGTGCGTGCGGTTATCCGCTTGGGTGGATTGAGCATGGCGACGGTGGGCAATGCGTGACGTGACCCCTCGCGGGCCCGCGACGGATATGACGACATTGGCGTCGCTGGCCACTATGACCGGCTTATCTGGGGGCCGCCGTTGCCCCAAGGGTCATCACGAACGTCAACACTCGCGTTGCAACAGAAAGGGACACCTATGACACACGAAATGACCACGCGGCCGACGGTCGCCGTTCTTGGGGTTGGCCTGATGGGCCTTCCGATGTCGCGTCGTCTTCGTTCGGCGGGCTTTAACGTCCGAGTCTGGAATCGGAACGCGCAAAAGGCGGCGCCCGTCGTCGCCGAGGGCGCGACGCTCGCCTCCACGCCCGGTGAGGCCGCGGCGGGGGCGGACTTCGTGCTCACGATGTTGCCCGACGGTGCGGCCGTCGAGTCCGTGATGATCGGTCCCGACGGTGTTCTTTCGACACTGGGAAGCGACGCGACGTGGCTCCAAATGAGCAGCGTGGGTATGGAATGGGCCGAACGGTTGGGTCACTTGGTCGAAGGAACGGCAATCAACTTTGTCGACGCGCCGGTCTCGGGCAGCGTCGGGCCCGCGGAAACCGGACAGTTGCTCATACTCGCCAGCGGGCCGAGTGGCGTTCGCGACAAGGCGACGCCGCTCTTTGACGTTCTGGGGCGCCGCACGTATTGGCTGGGTGACGCTGGGGCGGGGAGTCGCGCGAAGCTGGTACTCAACAATTGGCTGGTGGACCTCGTTGAATCAGTCGCCGAGACACTGAGGTTCACCCGGGCGCTCGGTCTGGACCCCCACACGCTCGTGGACATCTTGAGCGACGCACCCATTGGTTCGCCCTACGCCGTCGCCAAAGCCCGTCAGATGCTGGCGGGTGAGTACGCCCCGAGCTTTGCGCTCAAGACCGCTTTGAAGGACGCGGACCTCGCACTCGAGGCAGCCGGCCAGTTGGGTACCACACTCTTGCTCACCGACAGCTTCATCGATTCCTGGCACCGGGCGGTGTCCCAAGGCCTGGGCGATTCCGACCTGTCGGTGGTCTTCGACTCGGCGTCGTGAGCTCGCGAGGCGTCGATCGACTAGTCGTGCGACGGGGGATTCCAGCGCAGCTGGGCCACCCGATCGGGGTCCACGTAGCCGTGTTCGACGAACCAGCGCGCTGACTCGTAGAGCGCGAGCGCAGCACTTCGCGAGTGGTAGCCGAGTTCGGTGCGTGCTCGCGTGTCGTCAAAGGTCATGGTGGTGCTCGCCATCTGCGCCGCTTCGAGCGGTACGCGCGGTTCGCGGTGCAGCAGCGAACCTTCGAGGAACTGGGACGCGTAGCCCGCGATGACCGGAAAGATTGAGGGGAACCGTCGCTGCGCACTCGCGAGTCCGGTGACGTCCGAGAGTATGACGAGTAGTTGGGACATCGTGACGTTCTCGCCACCGCAGATGTAGCTGCGCCCCTGGCGTCCCTTTTCGAGGGCGAGGAGGTGGCCCGCGGCGAGGTCGTCGACGTGCGCCACGTTCATAGCGGTGTCGACGTAGCCGGGCATCGCCCCGTTCAAATAGTCGAGCACGACTTTGCCCGAAGGCGTGGGTCGATGGTCGTAAGGACCGTGGGGCATGGTGGGCAGTACGAGGACGACGGGCGCGCCCTGGGCGGCGAGACGCAGTACCTCGTGTTCGGCGACGTACTTGGTCTGCTTGTAGTTGCCGTAGAGATGGCTGAGGTCGGCGACGTCGTCCTCGGTCGAGGGTGTCCCCGCCTTGGTGCGCCAGAGCCCCAGTGTCGCCACCGTCGAGGTGTAGACAATGCGCTCGACGCCGGCTTTCGTAGCCTCGGCGACGACGTTGCGACTGCCCTGGACATTCACGGCGTAGAACGACGTCGGGTCCATGGGCCAGAATCCGAACTTGGCTGCCAAATGGAAGCAGAATCGCGCTCCGGCAAAGGCACCCTCCAGGCTCTCGGGTTTGGTGATGTCCACGGTGTGGCGTTCGACCTCGAGCCCATCGAGGTTGGCACTCGCGGCACCGGGTTCGAGCAGCGCCACCACCTGGGCTTCGCGATCGAGCAGGGCGCGCGTCACTGCAGAACCAATGAACCCGGCCGCTCCCGTCACCACGACACGGTCGCCGGCGCGTAGTTCGAAACTCACCGGGCCTCTTTGTTCGAACTCGACTTGGTGCGGGTGCGCTTGAAGGTACCCTTGGCCATCGTGAGCCCGAAGTCCACGAGCCAGCCGCTCGAACGTTCGGCGTCGGTGAGCAGTTCGTCGAGTGCTTCGACGAACAGATTGATCTCGGCCTCTCCCGCGATGAGAGGTGGGAGCAATTTGATGACGTTCACGTTGTCGGCCGCGACCTGGGTGAGTATGTGGTGACGGTGGAAGAGAGGCACGACGAGCGTTTGGGAGAACATCGCGGTGCGCGCGGCTTCGACGACGCGATAGCGCCGCTTGGCTCGCCGGGCGCCCGGCGGACCGAATTCGATGCCAATCATCTGGCCCTGGCCGCGTACGTCGTGAATGAAGTCGTGGCGAAGGGCGAGTGCGCCGAGTTTGGACTTCCACAGATCACCCATGGCGGCCGCGTGGGCGACGACGCCCTCGTCGTCAAACACCTGGAGGGTCGCGAGTCCGGCGACCATCGCCAACTGGTTGCCCTTGAATGTCGTCGAGTGCACCATGGCGCGTTCCATCGAACTGTAGGTCCCGCGCAAGATCTTGTCACTCGTGAGCATCGCCGCCACTGGCACGTAACCGCCCGAGAGAGCCTTGGACACGGTGATGATGTCAGGTGAGAGGCCGTAATGCTCGAAGGCGTAGAACCGACCCGTTCGGCCAATCCCGGTTTGCACCTCGTCGCAGATGAACAGGGCGCCGGCGTCGTGCACCGCGTCTTGGGTGGCCCGCCACTGATCGGCTTGGAGTTCGTAGACACCTTTGCCCTGGATGGGTTCGACGATGAGCGCCGCGACGTCGCCGGCGCGCAGTTCCTTCTTCAAGGCGTCCACGTCGCCAAAGGGCACTTCGCTCGCACCTGGTAGCAACGAGCCGAATCCATTCTTGAAGTCCGCCGATCCATTGAGCGAGAGTGCGCCCATGGTCAGGCCGTGATAGGCGTGGGAGAAGTAGAGCACGCGGTTACGTCCGGTACTCGCGCGAGCGAACTTGATCGAAGCCTCGACTGCTTCGGCGCCCGAATTGCAGAAGAACGCGCGCTCGATGTTCGACGGACTGCGCTGGACTAGTTGCTCGGCGAGCAGCCCGGGTAGGAGTGCACAGTCGATCTGGACCATGTTGGGCAGGTCGGCGCGAATCGCCTGGTTGAGGGCGTCCTTGATGACCGGGTGGCTGCGCCCGAGCGCAAAGACGCCGAATCCGCTCAGCATGTCCAGGTAGCGGGTGCCGTCCTCGTCGATCAGGTAGCAGCCCTCGCCGTGCTCGTAGAAGCGGTCGAAGCCGAGGGTCTTGACGACCTTGGTCAATTGGGGATTGAGATACTTCGCGTGAAGTTCGAAATTCTCGCCGTGTCGCGAGGCAAGCAGTTCATCCAGGTCAAAGGGCATAGTCCTCCAAGGCTCTCGGCATCAATCTAGGTCTCGATTCGGTGGCACAGTTCTCAGCACCCGCTGGAAACTACGGCTGGTCAGGGACCGTAGGCTTCAGAGGTGGTCGTCTTCCTCGCCCTCGTGGCCGCGTTCGCCAACGCGATAGCCAGCATCTGTCAGCGCTTGGGCGTCGAGGACGCTCCCGAGAAGAATGGTCCGTCCATCGGGCTGGTGCGCCACATGATCCAACGCCCGATCTGGTTGGTGGGTTTCGCGGTGATGGCGGGCGGCTACGCGAGTCAGGCGGTCGCGCTGCACGTGGGCTCGCTCAACGTCGTCCAGCCGCTCATGGTGAGCGAACTGGTCATCCTCGTGCTGGTGCTCTGGCTCTGGTACCGCACGCCGCTACGTGGACGAGACCTCGCCGCCGCGGGCGCGACTGGATTGGGTCTGGGTCTGTTCCTCGCTTTCTCGTCGCCGCGTCTGGGCACCCGAGAGCCCAACGGCGTGACCTGGCTCGTGACCAGTGCGGTCGTGGTCGGCGTGGTCCTGACCCTCGTGGTCGCGGGTTCAAAGGGTTCACCACTGCGTCGGGCCCTCGCTCTGGGCGCCGGTGCTTCAGTGGGTTTCGCACTGCTCGCGGCGATCACCAAGTCAATGACCGACCGACTGGTCGCGGGATGGGGACCGCTCTTCACGTCGTGGCAGCTCTACGCGCTCGCGGTACTCGGCCTGGGTTCGTTCCTCATCATGCAGGCGGCCTTCCAGGTGGGCCCTTTCGCCGCCTCGCAGTCGACGCTCATCCTCGTCAATCCGTTCGTCTCGATCGTCGTGGGCAGCGTGCTCTACGGCGAGAGCCTGCGCGGCGGCGCGTGGTTTCTCACCTTGGAGGTCGCCTCACTGCTCGTCATGGTGCTCGGTGCGCTCGGGTTGTCGACGTCGCCGCTCGTCGCCCAGGTGCACGAGGAGTCGTCAACGAACCATCACCTCTTGGCGGGACGAGGTCGTTACGCGATTTGGCGCGTGCGGCGATCGAACGAACGAGCGCGCTCGGGGCCGCGGACGTGACGAGTCGCTACCATGGGCCATGCCAGCGGGCGAAACGTCGATGACCTTTACGCCCCTCGACCATCGCGTGCGTGCCGCGTTCATCGGCCTCGGGCGCATCTATGACTTGAACCGGCTCGCGTACATGGATAATGACGACGTCGAGGTGGTGGCCCTGGTCGATCCCAGCGAGGCGCGTCGCCACGAGCGCTCGCGCGACTGGCCCGGGGTACCGACCTTCTCGTCGATCGCTGAACTCGGGGCGAGTGGTGTGGTGGTGGACGCCGCCGAAGTGCTGTTGCCCATTGCCCTACACGAGCAGGGTGTTCTCGAGTGCTTGGCGCTCGGGTGGCACGTGAACCTGCAGAAACCATTGACGACAGACCTGGCGAGTGCCTCGCGCATGGTCGACGCGGCGAACGAGCACGGACGTCAACTGCGGGTGATGGAGAATTATCTGTTCTACGAACCGCTCCAGCGACTCAAGCACGTAATCGATTCGGGCGAACTCGGACCGATCAGCGGCTATCACCTCAAGATGGTCGCGTCGGGTCGCGGTGGCTGGGAAGTCCCGGGCGATACCTACCAGTGGCAATTCGACCAGGCCCAGCGAGGTCGGGGGATCCTGGTCTTTGACGACGGGTGGCACAAGTTCTCCACGGCACTTTGGTTGTTCGGTCCGATTCGCGAGTTGCGGGCCTGGATCGGTTCGACCGAGGTGATTCCCGGCATCGCCATCGACGCTCCCACGACGATCGTATGGGAGCACCAGAATGGCGTTCGCGGCGTCTGGGACATCACCCTGGCCGTTGACATGTACTTGCGTTCGGACTATTACACGAACGATGAGCGCTGGGAAGTGACGGGTCAGCGTGGCTTCGCTCGTGTCAACCGCTGTACCGGGCGAGGTCTGCAAGAGCCCAGCTTCGAGGTGTACCTGGACGGCGAAATGCGTTCGCACCACGCCCTCGACGACGATTGGGCGAGTAGTTTTCGCGACTCGGGTCGACACTGGCTTCGCTGGTTACGCGACGGTAAAGGTCCACTGTGGTGGGACGCGCGTGACGCCACGGCGGTACTGCGCGTGGCCCTCGCCGCCTACGAGAGCAGCGATCGCGGTGGTGTCGGCGTGGATCCGACGTCGCTGCATTGATGACCGAGGTACTGAGCATTCGCTGAAACGACGCACGGTCGTCGTGGACGATACTGGAACACGTAGCCGGCTCTCTGATGCTGGTCACCCAGAGGAGCGCAATGGATTACGGATACTTTGATGATGACGCGAAAGAATACGTGATCACCAGGCCCGACACGCCGCTTCCGTGGATCAACTATCTGGGCACGGAAGACTACTTCGGATTGATCTCGAATACCGCGGGCGGGTGCTCGTTCTACCGCGATCCGCGACTTCGACGTCTGACCCGCTACCGCTATAACAACGTGCCCTTTGACGTGGGCGGACGCTACATCTATCTACGCGACGACCAGGACGGGGATTACTGGTCACCGTCGTGGCAACCCGTGCGCCGCCCACTCGAGTCCTACGAGTGTCGTCAAGGTCTCTCCTACACGTCGATCAAGGCTGCGCGCAATGGGGTCCACGCCGAGACGTTGTACTTCGTCCCACCCGGCGAGACGCTCGAAGTCTGGCGAGTTCAGGTCCGCAACGACCGTGACGTACGAGCCGACATCTCGCTCTTCTCGTCGATCGAGTTCTGCCTGTGGGACGCCCAGGACGACGCAACGAACTTCCAGCGCAACTTCTCCACCGGCGAGGTCGAGGTGCTCGACAGCGTCATCTACCACAAGACCGAGTATCGCGAGCGGCGCAACCACTTCGCGTACTTCGCGTGCTCTGAATTGCTCGCGGGCTTTGACACCCAGCGCGACACTTTCTTGGGCCCGTACCGGGGGTGGGACGCGCCCGAAGCCGTGGCACGCGGCGAGTGCTTCAACTCCGACGCTCACGGTTGGGCGCCGATCGGCTCGCACCACGTGCGGCTCTCACTCGAGTCGCACGAGACGCGCCAGGTGGTCTTCGTCCTCGGCTACGCGGAGAATCCCCTGGACGCGAAGTTCGACCCCCCTCAGAGCCAGATCATCAACAAGTCCCAGGTCCGACCAGTGATCGAGCGCTGGACGGATCCCTCCAACGTCGATGCCGCACTCGCGGCGCTGCGAAGCACCTGGGACGAGTACTTGTCGGTGCTGCGGGTGTCGACGCCCGACGAGGACACCAATCGGATGGTGAACATCTGGAACCCCTACCAGTGCATGACGACGTTCAATCTGAGTCGCTCGATGTCCTCGTTCGAATCGGGCATCGGTCGCGGCATGGGATTTCGTGACTCGAGTCAGGACATCCTGGGCTTCGCGAGCATGATTCCCTCGCGGGCGCGTCAGCGACTGCTCGACCTCGCGGCGACACAGCTCGCGACGGGTGGCGCGAATCACCAATACCAGCCGCTCACCAAGCGGGGCAACGCGCAGATCGGATCGGGCTTCAACGATGATCCACTGTGGTTGATCTTCGCGGTGAGCGCGTACCTGAAAGAGACGGGAGACCTGGGTCTGCTCGATGAGCTCGTGCCCTACGACAACGCCGAGGGAAGCGAGACGCCCTTGTACGAACACCTCGGTCGTTGCGTGCGCTACACGCTCGAACGCCTGGGACCTCACGGTCTGCCGCTGATCGGTCGCGCGGACTGGAACGACTGCCTCAACCTCAACTGCTTCTCGGAAAACTCCGGTGAGTCGTTCCAGACGACCGAGAACAAAGAGGGCGTCGTGGCGGAGTCGGTCTTCATCGCGGGTCAGTTCGTGGTGGCGTCGCGTGAATTGGTCCAGATTGCGCGCGCGCTCGCCAAGTTCGACGACGCGACCACGCTCGAATCAAACGCACGACGCATGGTCGAGGCGATCGAACGAGACGGCTGGGATGGCGACTGGTTCCTGCGGGCCTACGACTACTTCGGCAACGTCGTGGGCTCACGGTCGAACGAGGAGGGCCGGATCTTCGCCGAGCCCCAAGGAATGTGCGTCATGGCAGGTGTGGGCGTCCAGGACGGCCGGGCGGCCCGGGCCATGACGAGCGTTCGAGACCTCCTCGCGACCGAACACGGCGTCATGCTCGTCCAACCTTCCTTCACCCGTTACCACCTCGAACTGGGCGAGATCTCGACGTACCCGCCCGGCTACAAGGAGAACGGCAGCATCTTCTGTCACGTCAATCCCTGGATCATGATTGGTGAGACGATGCTCGGCCACGGGGACGCCGCCTTCGCGTACTACCGGCGGACGAATCCTTCGGCGCGCGCCGTGATCAGTGACGTGCACCGTTGCGAACCCTACGTCTACGCCCAGACGATCGCCGGGCGAGACGCGCCCACCTTTGGCGAGGCGAAGAACTCGTGGTTGACCGGATCGGCGTCGTGGCACTTCGTCGCGATCTCGCAGTGGATACTTGGTATTCGACCCGAATTGAACGGCTTGCGCATCGACCCGGTCCTGCCCGAGTCGTGGCCAGGCTTCAGTGCCACGCGACAGTGGCGCGGCGCAACGTACGAGATCGTGGTGCGCCAGCCACCCGGCGTGACGGGCCGTGTTGGTCGGCTCCTGGTCGACGATAAGCCCGTGGAGGGGAACCTCGTGCCTGAGGCGCCGGCGGGTTCCGTCGTCCGGGTCGAGGCGGAAGTGGCGACCGCGTCGTCGGATTGATCGGGCGTTCGCGACGTTCGACCTCGCGGACCTCAACCCGTGTTGCGAAGACCCGTCGCGATGCCGTTGATGGTGAGTAGCAAAGCGCGTTGCATCAGTTCATCGACCTGCGCGCCGTTCGTGCGAATCGCTCGAACTTGCTTGAGCAACTGGATCTGGGTGAGCTGGAGAGGTCGAAGATACTGGTCGCGCGTGGCCAGGGTGCTTGCGAGCAGCGGTTGGGACTCGAGCAAGGTCGACTCCTTGGTCACGGCGAGGAGTTCACGCACCGTGAGTTCGTATTCCTCGTTGATCACCGCAAAGAGATAGGCGAGCTCGTCGGGCACGAGGCGACGCACGTATTCGTGGGCGATCCTCATGTCCGTCTTGGCGAGGGTCATCTCGACGTTCGAGATGAACGAGGCGAAGAACGGCCACTCCTCGTTCATGCGCACGAGCGTGTCGGCGAGCCCGGCTTCGCGAGCCGCGCGCAACCCACTGCCGACGCCGAACCACCCGGGCACGATCTGGCGCGACTGGGTCCAACCAAAGACCCAGGGGATGGCTCGCAGGGACTCGATGCCGTCGTCGACCTTGGTCCTTCGCGCCGGCCTCGAGCCGATGTGCAGGTTCGCGAGCTCGTCGACGGGCGTCGAGAGATTGAAGTAGCTCGGTAGGTTGGGGTCCTTGATGAGCCCGCGATACGCCGTCAGCGAAGCGTTGGCGACGATATCCATGGCGCCGTCCCACTTGGAGAGTTGGTCGGGGGCGACCCAGGGATTGGAATGGAAGAGCACGCCCTCGAGCACCGCGGCGAGCAGTTCTTCGAGGTTCTCGCGAGCGAGCGAGGGCAGGAGGTACTTGTCCGAGATCACCTCGCCCTGTTCGGTGAGCTTGATCGAACCGTTCAGCACGCCGTAGGGCTGAGCGAGAATGGCGTCGTGCGTGGGTCCGCCGCCGCGACCGACGCTGCCGCCACGTCCGTGGAAGAGTCGAAGACGGACGCCAAAACGTTGGGCGACGTCGCGCAGTTGGCGTTCGGCGTGGTGGATGGCCCACTGGGAGGCGGCGATGCCCGCGTCCTTGTTCGAATCCGAATAGCCGAGCATGATCTCTTGGACGTCGCCGCGCAAGGCGACCAGGCGACGGTACGGGTCGAGGGACAGGAGTTGCTCGACGATCTCACCGGCGCGACGCAACTCATCGATCGTCTCGAAGAGTGGCACGAAGCCGATGCGTGCGTGGCCGCTCGTCAAATCGACGAGTCCGGCTTCGCGCGCGAGGATGACCGCGGCGAGCAGGTCGTCGCCGCCTTTGGTCATCGAGATGATGTAACTCTCGCACGCCTGTTCGCCGAAGTGGTTCAACAAGCCCTTGATCGACTCGAAGGTCCGAAAAGTGGAGAGGTCCTGGCCCTCGAGAGGTTTGGGCAACAGTCCGAGTGGTCGGGCCGAGGCGAGCTCGCCAGCGAGCAGGTCGAAGCGTTCGGTGCGCGAAAGGGTGGCGTAGGGCTGGTCGTACTCGCCGAGTCGGTCGATGAGCGGGCCGAGAGCGGCGTGGTGCGCCTGGGCGTGTTCGCGCACGTCGAGTGTCGTGAGGGTGAGCCCGAAGGCGGCGACGGTACGGATTGACTGTTCGAGCGTGCCGTGAGCGACGTGTTCGCCACCGTTGGCGAGCAGTGAATCGTAGAGCAGGCGAAAGTCGGCGATCAGTTCGGCCGTTGAGGCGTAGTCGATCCCGGGCTGGTGACGGCTCCGTCGTTGCATGCGTTGGAGGGTCGAATCGAGCTTGGCGCGGATGCACGTGAGTTTCAAACGGTAGGGCTCTTCGTAGTTGAGGCGTCGGTAGCGCGGATCCAGGTTCGTGACGCGCTGCAGGTCGAGCGCGAGCGATGCGCGCAGCTCCTCGCTGATCGCACTGTGGCGCTCGGACACCGAGATCTCATCGATCAATCGGGCGAGCAGCGTTGTCAGCATCCGGATGGAGTGATCGAGCGACATGTCCACGACCGACGTGGTGACTTCGGGGGTGACGAACGGATTACCGTCGCGGTCTCCGCCGATCCACGACCCGAAGGTCAAAGGACGACTATCGACCGGCAGATCGACGTCGAGGCGCGCGAGACACTCGACGAGCTGGGTGAGGACGTCGGTGACGGGACGGCGCATCAAGCCGTCGAGGAAGTACAGGGAATTGCGCGCCTCGTCGAGCACCTCTGGCTTGTCGAGTCGTAACTCGTCGGTCAACCAGAGTTCGTCGATGACTTCGGCGGCGCGTCGACGGCGGCGCTCGTCACCGGTGCCCCGGCGAGCGAGCACCGCCTCGTCGAGCAGGTCGCTCACCGCACGCAGCTTGATCAGCACCGATCGTCGGGCGGCTTCGGTGGGGTGGGCGGTGAAGACGGGTCGCACGTCCAGTTGGCGCACCGCCGCCACGACGTCGGCGTGCTCGAGTCGGCCCTCGGCGAGGGCGACCTCGATGAGCCTGGTGACGCGCGCGAGCGGTCCCTGGTCCAGTTCGCGGCTTTGACGACCGCGGTGCGTCTGCTCGGCGACGTTGGCGAGGTGGAAGTACGTCGAGAAGGCGCGCACCAGTTGGCTCGAGGTGGTGAGGTCGAGTCCTTCGAGCAGCTCCATTGAAGACTCGAGGTCGTCGTCACTGGCGCGACGCACGACGTCCAAGGTGTCGAGGAACGCGTCGGAGATCTGTCGACGTAGCGTCTGGTCGAGCAACGAGCCGAGCATGACGAGGTCTGACTCGAGCGAGGAGCCACCGGGCTCGGCGTCGGACAAGGGAGTGGCGAAACCACGGGGCGTCGAGTCTGGCGGGGCGGGCTTCGCGGATTGGTTCGTCATCACTCAACGTTACAAAATGAGCGCGAACCTTCGACGAGCCGTAGCGTGGGCAATAGTGTGCAGCGCGCCACTCGATTTAAGACCCCTGCATAGAGCAATTCGTGACCAAAGCCCTTAATCCTTGATGTTTCGCTTGCGGTACGGTCGTTTTATGACCCTCCGGCCCTTCGATTCAGGGAGTTCATCGACTTCGTCGAAGGGGTATCCGACGCCGCAGCGCCGCCGAGCGCGACGATAGGGCCGACGTGTTCCAAGTACGAATACACGGCCGGGGTGGCCAAGGGGTCGTCACCGCCGCCGAGTTGCTCGCCGTCGCGGCCTTCGCGGAAGGTCGCCACGCCCAGGCCTTCCCGAGTTTTGGCTCCGAGCGAACCGGGGCTCCGGTCGTCTCGTACTGTCGGCTCGACGACGCGCCGATTCGCACTCGCGAGCCAGTGATGGAACCCGACGCGTTAATCGTCCAGGACGTGACGCTGATCCATCAGGTGGACCTGTTCTCGGGACTCTCCCATCACGGCTACGTCCTTATTAATACGTCACGAAACTTCTCCGAGTTGGGTTTTGAGGACCATTTCCGTGAATTCTCCCAGGATCGCTTGCTCACGTGCCCCGCGACCGAGATCGCGCTGGAACACGTCGGTCGACCCTTGCCGAACGCGGCGTTGCTCGGTGGCTTCGCCGCCTTCACCGGCGAGATCACCCTGGACGCCATTTGTGAGGCCATCGTTGACCGGTTTAAGGGCGCCGTGGGCGAGCGCAACGCCGCCGCGGCCAAGGTGGCCTTCGAGTTCGTGACCAACGCCAAAGAGGAGTTCCTCCATGCTTCGACAAATTGAAGGTTCGCGCGCGATCGCCGAGACCGTCGCGCTCTGTCGCCCCGAGGTCGTCTGCGCCTATCCCATCTCACCTCAGACCCACATCATTGAAGCCATCGGCGCGATGGTCAAGGCGGGCACCCTCGCGCCGTGCGAGTTCATCAACGTCGAGTCCGAGTTCGCCGCGATGTCGGTCGCGATCGGTGCCTCGGCGACCGGGGCCCGGTCCTACACCGCGACCGCGAGCCAGGGACTGCTCTACATGATCGAGGCGGTGTACAACGCCGCCGGCCTGGGCTTACCAATCGTGATGACGCTCGCGAATCGGGCCATCGGCGCGCCCATCAATATCTGGAACGACCACAGTGACGCCATGGCCGTGCGCGACGCGGGTTGGATCCAGCTCTTCGCCGAGACGAACCAGGAGGCGGCGGACCTGCACGTCCAAGCTTTTCGCCTCGCCGAGAAACTCTCGGTTCCCGTGATGGTCTGCATGGACGGCTTCATCCTCACCCACGCCGTCGAGCGAGTTGACATCCTCGACCAGGCGACGGTGGACCGCCTGCTTCCGCCCTACGAGCCTCGACAAGTGCTCGACCCCGCCGACCCGGTCTCCATTGGCGCCATGGTGGGTCCCGAAGCGTTCGAGGAGGTCCGTTACCTGGCCCACCTTCGCCAATTGGACGCTCTGGTGCGCATACCGGCGATTGCCGAACAGTTCGCCCACGTGACCGGTCGCGCGAGTGGCGGTCTGGTCAACTCGTACCGGACCGACGACGCCGAGACGGTCATCGTGGCGCTGGGCTCGGTGCTGGGTACGATCAAAGACGCCGTCGACATTCGTCGCGAACTCGGCGAACGTGTCGGCGTCGTGGGCATCACGTGTTTTCGACCTTTTCCCGCCCACGCGGTGCGCGAGGCTCTGCGGTCCGCTTCCCAGATCGTCGTGCTGGAAAAGGCCTTCTCCGTCGGTTTCGGTGGCGTGCTCTCGACCGACGTCGCGATGTCGATGCACGGCGAGCAGCACGTGTTGCGCAGCGTCGTCGCCGGACTCGGTGGGCGCCCCATCACGCGACGTTCACTCGAGGCGCTCATCGCCGAGGCGGTGCGCGGCGATCTGCCCGCACTGACCTTCCTCGACCTCGATCACGGTGCAGTTGACCGCGAGCGCACGCGTATGGCGCGCACGCGTCGGTCGGGTCCGTCGGCGGAGAACCTGTTGCGTGATCGCGGTCCGGTCGGCGCCGCGGCGCCGAGGAGTGAGTCATGACGTCGCAACCAGTGCACTTTTACCAAGTCGGCAGTTTCGCGGTCGGTAACCGCCTGCTCGCCGATGACCAACGGACCGTCCAGTCGAACCCGAACCGGGCGAATTCAATCGATTCGGGTCACCGCGCGTGTCAGGGTTGTGGCGAGGCGCTGGGTGCGCGCTACGCGCTCGACGCGGCGATGCGCTCGTGCGACGGCCAGATCGTCGCGGTGAACGCCACGGGATGCCTCGAGGTGTTCTCGACGCCCTATCCCGAGACCTCGTGGCGTATTCCCTGGCTGCACTCACTGTTCGGCAACGCGCCCTCGGTCGCCACCGGGGTGGCGGCGGCACTGCGGGTGAAGGGACGCGATGACGTGCGCGTCGTCGGCCAAGCCGGCGACGGCGGCACGGTGGACATTGGCTTCGGTTGTCTGTCGGGAATGTTCGAACGCAATGACGACGTGCTCTTCATCTGTTATGACAACGAGGGTTACATGAACACGGGCGTGCAGCGCTCGGCGGCGACCCCGCCGGCGGCGCGTACGGCCACCACCGACGTCGTGGGGCCCGAACCCGGCAACGTCTTTGGTCAGGGCAAGGATCTGCCACGTTTGGCGATGGCCCACGACATCCCCTACGTCGCCACCGCCACCGTCGCGGACTTGCACGACCTTGAACGCAAGGTGGAGCGTGCCATGGCGATGCGAGGAGCCCGTTATCTACACGTCCTCGTGCCCTGCCCCCTCGGGTGGGGTTCGGCATCGAATGAGACGATCCTGCTCGCACGCCTCGCCCAGGAGACGGGTCTGTTCCCGGTCTTCGAAGCTGAAGACGGCGTGGTCACGAACGCCACGCCCATTCGACGCCGGGTTCCCGTCCAGGACTACCTCGCGCGCCAGCGCCGCTACGCCCACCTCTTCGGTGCGCATCCTCGGGCTGACGTCGTCGAACGAATCCAGGCCATGGCCGATCGCAACATCGAGCGCTACGGACTGCTCGACGCCAGTGACCAGGAAGTGAGCGTCTAATGGAGATACCTTTCGCCATCACCTTGGACGTGGGCACGAGTCGCTCGAACCACACCGGTTCGTGGCGGGTGGAGCGTCCGGTCTACGTGGACCGAATGCCTCCGTGCAACGACGCCTGTCCCGCGGGCGAGAACATCCAGGGATGGCTCTATCACGCCGAGTCGGGTAACTACCGGCGCGCGTGGGAGAAGTTGGTCGAAGAGAATCCGATGCCCGCGATCATGGGTCGAATTTGCTTTCATCCGTGCGAGACCGCGTGCAACAGGGTCCAGGTCGACCAAGCCGTGGGCATCAACGCCGTCGAGCGTTTCCTCGGCGACCTCGCGATCGAGAAGCGATGGTCGTTGCCCATTCCCGGTAGCGACACGGGAAAGCGGGTGCTCGTCGTCGGCGCGGGTCCCGCGGGACTCAGTGCCTCGTACCACCTTCGCCGTCTCGGCCACCAGGTGAAGTTGGTCGACTCGGCCTCGCAGTTGGGCGGGATGATGCGCTACGGCATACCTGCGTACCGATTGCCGCGCGCGGTCCTGGACGCTGAGATCGCCCGTATCGTCGCCCAGGGGATTGAAGTGGAACTGAACCACGTGGTGTACGACGTCGAACTCGAACGAGTCGAGGGTAAGTTCGACGCGGTCTTTCTCGCCGTCGGAGCCCAACTGGGCAAGCGGGTCAACATCCCCGCGGGCGACTCGTCACGCGTGATCGACGCAGTGACGTTCCTTCACCAGGTGGCGGACGACGATCCACCCTTGCTCGGTCGGCGCGTGGTCGTCTACGGCGGTGGTGATACGGCGTTCGACGCGGCGCGTACCGCCCGACGACTGGGTGCGACCGACGCGGTGATCGTCTATCGGCGAAACCGCGAACGCATGGGCGCCAGCGGTGAGGAACTCGAACAGGCGCTCGGCGAAGGTGTCACCGTCCGGTGGCTCTCGACGGTCAATCGCTTCGAGGGTGAGAAGTTGGTCTTGGAGAAGATGGCGCTCAACGCCGAGGGGTTTCCCGAGTCAACTGGCGAGTTCGAAGAGCTCGACGCGGACGCGCTCGTGCTCGCGCTCGGCCAGGACACCGACCTCTCGTTGCTCGACAAGGCGCCCGGGGTCAACATCGCCAACGGTGTCGTGAGCGTGGAGCAGTCCATGATGGCCGCGCCCAACGGCATCTTCGCCGGTGGCGACGCGGTGCCCGCCGAGCGTACGGCGACGGTCGCTGTCGGGCACGGGAAACGGGCCGCACACGGGATCGACGACTTCGTCATGGGGCGCGAGCGGGGCGTGAAGGACCGCCACGGTCTGGCGACGTTCGACCGGCTCAACACTTGGTACTACGCCGACGCCCCCCGCCAGAAGCGGCCCGAACTCGAGCGAATCCGACGTCAGTCCACCTTCGACGAAGTGATCGGCGGTCTCGATGAGGACAACGCACTCTTCGAAGCCCGTCGTTGTCTGTCGTGTGGCAACTGCTTCGAATGTGACAACTGCTTCGGGGTCTGTCCCGACAACGCGGTTCGCAAACTCGGTATTGGGGAGCGTTACGAGTTCGACTACGACTTCTGCAAGGGGTGCGGGATCTGCGTCACCGAATGTCCGTGCGGGGCGATCGAGATGGTGCCCGAAAAGATCTAGTCGCCGCGACGCGGTGACTTAGCCGGACCGATGCCGCCAGTACGGCGCGGGCGTCTCGATGCGCGCGAGCGAGCTGCGCACCGTGCCGAAGCGTCCGTCGTCGCTGCGCCATGCGTCAAAGGCCTCGTCGATCTCCTCACGGTTTCGCGCGACGAAGTTCCACCACATCACGACGTCGCTCTCGAAGGGGACGCCGCCGAGCACCATCGCGCGCGCGAAAGGTGAAGCGTCGACAAAGAGTTCGTCACCACCCGGGGCCAAGTAGCCGAGGTGGCCGGCTTCGAGTACTTCGTCGCGCACGAGCAGTATCCCCTCGAGCACGATGATCGCGTACTCGTAGTCTCGCTCCAGCGCCATAGTCGTCGGGCCTCGAACGACCAGTTCGAGGCCGACGTGGTCGGTGTCGCGTCTTGCGGCGCTGACGACGCCTTCGAACTCACCGACGAGCACCGTGGCGTCCAGGTTTGGCGTCTCGAGTCGTGGCAGTGCGAGGTGGTGCTCGAATGCCGCGTCAAGGTGGCGGGTAATCTCGGGCTGGGCGATCCAGAGTTGGATGCCCTCCAGCGTCCCCTCGTACTGGCCCGTCGCCTCTTCGGCGTGCGATACGCCCATTCCCGCGGTCATCAGGTTCAGTTGTCCCGGGGCGAGCAACTGCTCGGTGCCCAGGCTGTCGCGGTGTACCGCCTCTCCGTTGACGAGCCAGGTGAGGGTCTGCAGACCCGTATGGGGATGCGGTCCGATATCGAGGCCGTGCTCCTTGGTCACCGCGGCCGGACCCATGTGGTCGGCGAAGCACCAGGCACCGACGGTGCGCCGACCCCTTCGAGGTAGCGCTCGGCGCACGGGCATCGCGCCCACGAACGCGGATCGACTGGTGCTCACCTCGAGGGAACTCACGTCACGACGTTAGCGAGCGGCGTCTCGCACCGAGAACGTCAAAAGAGTCCGGGAGGGGGTCCCGGACTCTTTTGGGGTCGTACGATTTTCTAGATCACGTCCGCCGGATCGCCCTGGCGGTAGTGACGCACACCGAGCAGGGTGAGGACCAGCATCAACAGGGCGAGCACGAAGGACGCGATCGCGGCGTACAAGGCGACGACGCCGAGGAACCCGAAGGCGTAGGCGTTGAGCAGCAGACCTCGAAGCGTGTCACCTCGAAATACCAGGTTGACCTCGTTGGCGAGTGCGCTGTTCGAGGGGTCGGCCAGGGAAGCCGCGCTGACTTGCGAGTAGGTCTTTCCACCGCTGATCGCGTTGGTGTCGACGCCGATGATGTCATTGGCGAAGATCTGCGCTTCGGAACCCGTGAGCACTTCTTTGCCCGCGTACGAGGTGAGGTTCGCCTTGACGAGGTCTTGGTAGTCCTGGGTGCCCTTGAGTGGGAAGTAGACCTTCTGTTCGAGCAACTGTGACTTCACCTGTGAACTGGTGAAGTTGTAACCGATGAGGAGCCCGATTCCTGCGACGAGCAGCATCACGGTCAGCAGAACGCCGACCCAGTTGAGTATCAGGTCCAGTGTCTTGCGCCTCATACGTAGTTCCTTTCCCTTGCGACTCTTTCCATTCTGACTGGACCCTTCGCGAGGTCTTTAGAGGAGAAAGTCCCTTTATTGCAAGGAAAACCAAACGAATCTATGAATCGATCTCGGGGCCCAATCGCTTCAGATATCCCACGCCCATCACCGCGGCTTCACAGCCCACGCCCGCGAGTGCCACGAGGTCCGCGTCGTCGCGAACGCCACCCGCGGCCACCACCGCGATGCCACTCGCGCAGACCTGCTCGTAAAGACCCAGGTCCGGTCCTCGCATCGTGCCGTCACGTTCGATGGCCGTAACGTGAAGTCGTGCGACGCCCGCGGCGCGACAGCGTTCGAGCGCGTCGTCGACCTTGATGTCCGTCGACGATTTCCAGCCCCGCACCGACAACGCACCGTCGCGCACGTCCAGGGCGACCGCGAGACGGTCACCGAGCGCAGCGACGAACGCGGCGAGCGCTTCGCGCTTCGCCCACACTGCGGTGCCGACGATGACCCGAGTCGCACCGGCGTCGAGCGCCCGCTCGGCGCTCGCGATCGTGCGGATGCCCCCCGAGACCTGCAGGGGGATCGAACCGGCGAGCGCGGTGCAGCGTTGCACGACGTCGGTGCGAAGTTCGCCGTCGCGGGCGCCCTCGAGGTCAACGATGTGGATGAAGTCCGGCCCGGTCGCGACGATCCGGCTCATGAACTCTTCTACCGGTTGGCGAAACAGGACCCGGTCGAAGTCGCCCTGCTCCAGGCGAACGGCGTAGTCACCGAGCAGGTCGAGGGCGGGGATGAGTTGCATAGTAGCGTAGTAATATGCTAGCATATCATCATGACATCTGGCAAGGTACTTCCGGCTGATTCGCTGCCCGAAACGGGACAGCGATTCAATGAACTCGTCGACGCATTCGTGAAGCTACGTGAACCTACCGTAGTCGCGGCGTTCTTGCGCGACCTGTGCACGACCAATGAACTTGACGCCATGGGCCAGCGACTTCAAGTGGCCCGATTGGTCGATGAAGCCGTGCCGTACCAGGAGATCTCACGGCGCACCGGCGCTTCGACGGCCACGGTCACGCGAGTGGCGCATTGGTTGCACTATGGCGAAGGCGGCTACCGCGAAGTGCTGAAACGAGGTCGGAAATGAACAGACGTCTGACCATGGCGCTGCCTAGTAAGGGGCGGTTACGTGAACCGTCCTGGTCGTTACTCGAAGCGAGCGGCGTCGCACCCCAAGAGCCGGGTGAGCGGGTCTTGCAAGCGCACTGTCGTAACGCCGACATCGATTTGCTCTTCGTGAGGGCTGATGACGTGCCCGAATACGTGCAGGACGGCGTGGTGGACTGCGGCATTACGGGACTCGACCTGGTGTACGAGAACGAGAGCGATGTCGAAGTCCTCCTGCGTCTCGGTTACGGCACCTGTTCGCTGCAGGCTGCGGTGTCGATGGAGGATCGCGCGACGAGCATCGAAGACCTCGAAGGTCGCCGTATCGCGACCTCGCACCCGCGCATTGCGGCACAAGTGCTCGCCGAACGCGGCGTGAAGGCCGAGCTCGTTCGAGTGGCGGGCTCGGTCGAGATCTCGCCGCGCCTCGGACTCGCTGACGCGATCATCGACCTCGTGTCGACGGGCTCGACTCTTCGCACGAATGGCCTTCGCTCGATCGGTACGTTGTTCGAGTCCGAAGCGGTGCTCGTGGGTCGCAGTGGTTCGATGGACATCGAGGCGCGAAAGACCCTTACGACGGTGCTGGGTTCGGTGATCAACGCTCGAGCGAATCGTTACCTGCTCTGTAACGTGGCTAAGGATCGCCTGGCCGACGTGACGGCGCTGTTACCAACGACGGGTTCGCCCACCGTGATGGACCTGGCGACGCCGGGCGTGGTGGCGGTGCACGCGCTGGTGCCGGCGGCGGACATCTGGTCGTTGCTACCGAAGTTGGAGGCCTGTGGCGCGAGTTCGATCCTCACGCTACCGGTCGAGCGGATGTTGCCATGAGTAAGCCCGTCGACACTGGTCGAACCTTCAGCATCGAAGACGTCGTCAACGACGTGCGCGAGCGCGGTGACGCCGCGCTCGTCGAATGGTCCCAGCTCTTTGACAAGACGACGGCCGACAGGCCCGAACGGGCGGTTCCCTACGGGGACATCCCCACCGCGGCGGTGCTCGCCGCCGCGGACGCGGTGCGCACTTGGCACGCGGCGCAACGTCCCGCGGACGTGATGCTGGAGGTTTCGCCGGGCGTCACCCTCGAGCGTCGCTGGACGCCGCTTCGTTCGGTGGGCATCTACGTGCCCCAGGGTCTCGTCTCGTCGCTCATTATGGCCGGCGTGCCCGCCCAAGTCGCCGGCGTCGAACGCATCGTCGTGTGCACGCCACCTTCGGGTGCCCCCGCCGTCGCTGCGGCTGCGGCGTTATTAGGTATCGATGAGGTGTGGGCACTCGGGGGGGCCCAGGCGATCGCGGCGATGGCCTACGGTACCGAGTCCATCGCGCCAGTCGACAAGATCTTCGGACCCGGTGGGGGCGCGGTCAATACCGCCAAGCTCTTGGTGAGTCGTGACGTCGCGATCGACCTGCCTGCGGGACCGAGCGAAATCGTCGTCGCCGCTGACGTTGACTACGACGAGACGATCATCCAACAAGAACTCGCCGCCCAGATGGAGCACGGTCCCGACTCGCGCGCGTTCGTCGTGCGCGTGGGTGACGACCTCGAAGCGGCCCTTGGTGAGATCGAGGGTTACGCCGCCGAACACGTGGCCCTGCTCGGCCCACGAGCTGAGTCGCTGGCGTCAAGGATTCGTAACGCGGGTGCGGTTTTCGTTGGTCCCTACTCGCCGGTGCCGGCGGGTGACTACGCCACCGGGGGCAACCACGTGCTGCCGACGGGTGGTTGGGCCAAGACCACCGGTGGGCTGGGGCTCGAGGGCTTCATGAAGACCGTCACCGTCCAGCGCGTCACCAAGGAAGGACTCGAGCGCCTGGCGCCGACCATCGAAGCGTTGGCCGACCTCGAGGACATGCCCGCGCACAAGGCCACGGCGCGTCGATGACCACGCGCGAGGCGCTCGACGCCTACCAATGGCCGCCGTCGAACGAGCGAATCGCCGCCCAAGTCGACCTGGACGCGAGCCAGGTCATCCGCTTCGACGGCAACACGCCGGCCACACCGCCAGCGAGCGCGCGCCCGGCGACGCTCGCGCGCGCCCTCGCGGACGTCAATGAATACGATCGTGGTCGCTACGAATCGCTTCGCCGCGCGATCGCCGCAGTGCACGACGTGGGATTGGACCAGATCGCCCTGGGCGCAGGAAGCGACGAATTCATCGTCCTGCTTGCGCGAATCTTCGCCGAGAACGGCACGGTCGCCACGGTGCCCTCTGATTCGTATTCCATGTACCGTTACGCGGCGCTGATGGCGCGAGCGAGCATCATCGACGACGTCGAGAAGGCTGACCTCGTCTTCGTATGCCGACCGAATAATCCCACGGGAGAACTCCCCGACATACCTCAGGTGTCGGGACAACTCGTGATTGACGAGGCTTACGCACACTACGCGGGCGTGGACGCACTTGAGCAGGTGGCGAACGGCGCGATCATCCTGCGCACTTTCTCCAAGGCGTACGGTCTCGCGGGCGCGCGCGTTGGTTACGCCGTGGCGAGTCCAGAACTTACTGCGGTCATCACGTCGCGCCAGGCACCGTTGTCGGTGTCCTCGCTGTCGGCCGCCCTCGCGCTCGCCGCCCTCGCGACGCCGATCGACGTGAGCGACCAGATCGCCGAGCGCGAGCGGCTGGCCAAGGAACTGACCCTGCTGGGTCTCGAGCCAGTGCCGTCGTTCACGAACTTTCTGTTCATCCCGATGGAACACCCACAGGACCTCGTCGAACGACTCTTGCCCTACGGCATTGTGGTGCGCGCGTTA
>Ga0181528_10000433_pt1 | contig 30494 bp, 20 predicted proteins | sample PEATcosm2014_Bin_47_FD_119742 | JGI IMG/M metagenome (GOLD analysis project Ga0181528, IMG submission 119742) | Peatland microbial communities from MTU Mesocosm Facility, Houghton, MI, USA - PEATcosm2014_Bin10_10_metaG | ecosystem: Environmental > Terrestrial > Soil > Wetlands > Peat | place...
CAGCCCTGACGCCACGGCCTCTATCAGACTCGACCCAACGCTCCAGCTTTCCCAGATCTCCTGACTCCGTCCGGGCGCCCAATCAGCCTCGGGCTCTCGGCCGCGCCATTGTTTGGACCATGCGGCGAAGCGGTCGAGCAACGGGCCTTCGGCGGCCGCTGATCCGTGGTCCCTGAGATACGTTGCCGCCTGCGCCACCACCGCCGCATCTGGATGCTCCAGCGCCGGGATGGCGAGTTCCTCCAGCAGGGGCGAATTCTGCAGCTTGCCGAGGTTCGTGAACACGCTCTTATAGCACCACGCGCGGTCATCGCCACGCGGCGCCAGCGATTTCGTCAGCAGCGGACGCGCCGCCGCCGGATCCTGCTTCAGCAAGTACGCCAGCAGCGGGTCCTGGACCTCGCAGGCCAGCTTGTCGAGCCGCTCGTCGAGGAAGGCGGTCACCTGCGGCTCCACGGATGCATCCGCATAACGGTGAATCAGCGACGCGATGTTGCCCGCCACGTTGAAGTCTGCCGTCTCGCGCAGGCGCTCCACCAGCAGCGGGCCGGCCTCCGGCAGTTCTCTGTCCGGCAGCATCCCCAGCACACTCGCGTTGAAGCGTGGCTTGGGGCGAAGTATCTCCTCGATCACCGCTTTGCGCGCCTCGGCCGGCTCGAGTTCGTACCAATGCTCCAGCGCTGCCGCGCTTGCGCCAATCGACCAGAACGCGTCTGTCTGGCGCAGATCTGCATAGTCCGTATACCGTTGCGCCACCCTGCGCAGTACCGGCAGCATGGTCCGCGGATCCAGGGCATTCCAACGATACTGCAGGACTTCCGCCTGCTTTTGAGCGGGCAGCTTCTCGAAAGTCGCATCGAGCGCCTCGCTCGCCTTCTTCTTCACTTCCGGCGGCAACGCCCGGGAGTAGATTGCGGCTTCTTTCACGATGGTCGTCGCGCTCACGGCCAGCGCTTCGGAGCGCTTGGAAGAAAGGACGGCCGCCAGCTCCGCCCGGGAGCGCGCGTGAAGCCCCTCGCGTTGTGACGGAATGTCGCCAGCCGGGTCCGCGGGCAGTCCGGCGAAGGACATCGTGTTGAGGAACGGGTCACTCACTGGGAAATCCGGGTCGGCGAGCATGGTCCGCATCTCCGCGCCAATCTCCTGGCGCACCGGCGACCCGGCGATTCCCAGCATGCTGTCCGTTACCAGCTCCGGTTCATTCAAGTGCCGCGCCAGCTCGATGCCGGCCGCCTTCGTGCCCAGGTAGCGCAGCGTCTTCATTGCCTCGTTGCGCCGATCCGAGTCGCTCCTGCCTGCGGGCGGAGGCCCGTTCACCACGGCCGCCGCGCGTTCCAGCGTCTGTTGCTGCCACTCCGGCGTAGCCTCGACGATGGTCACCGTGATCGCGTTGCCTTGCAGCTTCAGTGGCGGTTGCCGCCGGCCGTTCAGCCGGCCAACCCTACCCGAACTCACTCTGACGCGATACTCGCCCGGTTGGGTGAACCGCACCCATTCGTTCAGCTCGCGGCGGATCACGATCGGTTCGGACTTCAATTGGTCGCTGCCGCGCAGTCCACCACCTATCCATCCGCCCCATGCGCTGTAATAAAGCTTCAGCGGATCGTCCCAGCCGGTCTTCGGTTCGACGGCAAAGGTCTCCATGCCCAGGCGCCCGCTGCGGTCGTAGCTCGCCATGCCGATCTGGTAGGTTTTGGGACTGGAACTGGTGAATGACAATAGCAGCGGAATGACCTCGCCGATGTGGAAGGTCGTTTGCCCGTCCTTTGTTTCGACTTTGAGCTGAACGTCCGCAGGCGCCGCGGTGGCTGCGTCTTCGGGAGGAGTCCCTTGCGGACTCGCCTGCGCCGACAGCAAGCCGGCGAGCAGTACCAGCCAAGCGCTTCGAGCGCGCCGGTCCGAACAGCGATGGAGACGCATCACGATATCCACTTTGACGTCAGGCGCGCGCTCAGGTTCCCGCCGGTGATTCACAGTCGTTGAAATTGCAGGAAGCGGGTGGTGGGCTGGTTTACTCCCGAGACGTCGGCATCGCAATTGGAATGCCCGCGCTCATCACGCGCGAGCCCGGCGCTATGCCGGGTGCCATGCGCGTTTGTCGTTCCCAATCCCGTTTTGGGCGCTCAGCCGCGGCTTTCTCCGAGTGGCGCGTAAACCGACCGGAGCATGTCGGTCAAGGTCTACAAGCCGAATTATCGGTACTAATCGGGTTCTCGAAGAGTGACTCGGCGATTTCGCATCCATCCAGAATCTATCGTGACCGAGATTGCGAGGCCTTCCTCTAATCTTGGAAGCAGATGCAGAGAGCATTGGCGAGTTTAGAGGCAGAGCATGACTTCAATTGAACGATTTACTCCTCCGTTTTCTTCCGATCAATGGGAAGACTTGCGTTACCGTATCAAACGAACGCGCTGGCCCGACGAGATTCGGGAGTCCAATTGGCGCAACGGGTTCGAGCTTCAATCTCTGCAGGATCTCTGCCGGTATTGGAGCGAAGACTTTGATTGGCAAAAGCAGATCGATCGGCTTTCCCGGTTTCCCCACTATCGCTTCAGCTCAGATCAAGGAAATATCCATTTCCTGCATGCCAAAGGGACAGGCCCTGCTGCGATTCCGCTGATCATGACGCACGGCTGGCCCGGGTCGTTTCTCGAGATGCTGGAGATAATTCCTCTCCTCACGAATCCGGCGGAACATGGCTTAGACACCGACATTTCGTTTGATCTAATCGTCCCCTCGTTGCCCGGTTTTGGCTTCTCCGATCGGCCTCAGATCGAAGGGATGAACTCATTTCGTGTCGCCGAGATTTGGGTAGAGTTAATGCACGCGCTGGGATATGACCGCTTCGCCGCGCAGGGCGGGGACATTGGTGCCGGAGTCAGCACCGCTTTGGGCTTACGCCACAGTGAGCATCTCATTGGAGTCCACCTCAACTACATTCCAGGCTCCTATAAGCCTTATCTGGCTCCAGGAAATGAGATCACGGCCGCGGAACGACAGTTCCAGGCCGACGCCGCCCAATGGTATGACGAGAACGGTGCCTACGCACACCTGCAGGGTACAAGGCCGCAAACTCCTGCCTACGCATTGAATGACTCTCCCGCGGGTCTGGCGGCGTGGATTCTTGAGAAATTTCGGGAGTGGTCCGATTGCGGAGGCGATCTCTACAGCAGCTTTTCGAGAGATACTCTCCTGGCCAACGTCACGCTGTACTGGATGACGCAGACGGTTGTTTCTTCGTTCCGCATGTATCGTGAAGGACGCCGAAGTCCTCTTCATTTTTCATCGACCGACTACATTCCAACGCCATGTGCAATCGCATGCTTTCCGAAGGAGATCATGTTTCCTCCCCGGAGTTGGGTCGAACGCGGTTATAACGTCGCTCGATGGACAACCATGCCAAAGGGCGGCCACTTCGCAGCGTCTGAGGAGCCGGAGCTACTTGCCTCTGATCTTCAGGCATTCTTCGGCAGCCTGCGCACCTGAACACTTAAGTGAATCTTAAAAGCCGTGATTTTTGCCGTGCGCAGAAGGCATTCTGGTCAGTAGGAGGAAGTCGTCGCGTGTCCAAGCTTCGGCAACGCTCCCAATTCTGGGCTGACGAGAACAGGCCAATGCACTTATCGAACATGGCTTGAGCGACTGAAACATTAGTCCTGCGAAACGATAGGTCCCTATCAAAACTGCCCGGCGACCAAGGTCCGCTCAGAACCAACGCCACCCGCGCCGGGCAGTCCTGATAGGGACCTATCGTTTATTGTTCCTAATCCGCATTGATGCCGTGACTCGCGGATACGTCGGCCGGCTTGAACGCGATGTGTGCGAGTGGCAATTAGGAATCGTCTCCGAGGTGAAAGTCGACTTGTCCTTCGTATGATCCCAGCCAGACCACGGTGACGCGGCTTCGCAGCCGCTATCGGAAGGCTCCCCGGTCGCCGTCGAGACCCACTGTCCTGGTGCGACTGCTCAGAACCTACGCCAGTTCGCGGAGGTCGCCTGACGGCTACACGGTCTTGACACGGTAGACCCGAAGGCGAAATGGGTGCATATCAATATGGCTGAAGGAGGCGCTGGCTTCAAATCGACCGCAAAAACTACATCGCTTGGATGTGTTGCAGCTTTGAGAAATCGCAATGGATTCAGTCGACGGGTTGGCTTGAGGCCACCTCAGGCAGCCAGATCGAACAGCTTGTGGATGAACCGAATCTCCGTTGAGACGCCCGCACCGTTCACCCACCGCGCCGTCCCCTTCCGAATCATATGTGTTGCCCTTAATCCTGCATCGTTCGGCGCGCCGCGCTAAACTCGCCCAAGGCCTGGTTAGCTCTTATCCACCGCGTGATCGCCTGATGATGTTGCTTCAGCACATTGTACAAATGCTGCACGGGACGATGCCGGGAGCGGCGGCGACCCATGCCCCGTTGTTTGACGGCTGCAATGGTGGGGCTGGGGATTAGCTGGATCGGCCAGAGTCTTGCGGAACATTCGTTTGGGGCCGCGGCATTGCGCAACGCCGAGAGGAAGAAGTCAATGGTGGTGCCCGTGGAATCGATGGCTCGAAACGGATAGCACCGACAGCTCTGCACCCGAATGTATGTCTCATCGAAACGCCAGGACTTGGTCGTCGGCTTAAGATGACTGCGAAGGCGTCGATCCAGTTCAGAGCCGTGGCTGCCAGATGGTCGTGTGGTCAGCCTCCACACCGCGCTCAGTGAGCAACTCTTCCAAATCAAGGAGCGAGAGCGAGTAGCGAAAACACCAGCTCACGCCACACCGTATGAACCCTGGCTCCGTTTGCCGCAGCTTGAACATCGTCGGTCGGATTACCTTCTCCACGGTCATTTTGGGCTGCCAGCCCCTACCTGACAAAGTTGCCGCACGTCCCCCCGCACCTGCCCCCGACACAGTTGCAATACGTCCGTGGCAAACGAAGTTGAGATTCAACAGTTCTCATGTGCTGCCTGGACGTCTCATCCGGGGTCCAGCACGTCGAAGCGTAGACCGCTCGATCCTTCGCCACGACCGACGCTGCGTCGACGCGCCGTCCACATTGAGGTCCGGCCATCCTGCCAGCGGGCATAGCGGTACAGACGATCGACCTGCACTCCTTCGGGCGGAATCTCTTCGTCATAAAGCCACAGACGCCCGCCGGAATCGCTGGACTGCAGCAAGAGCCCCTTAGGCTCCACGGCCAGCGGTGCACCGCCGCTATTCACTTCTAGCGGCACCATACGCAGATGGATCGACGCCTGACCCTGCAACTGTTCCGGCGCGAGCGGGATCCAATAGTCGGGCACCACGGTTTCGACTCGGTAAGCCGGTAAGTCGGCCGTTCCTGGGGGCAGTTTGCCGGGAGCGACCCAGGTGGCACGCCGGTCTACGCCAGCCTCAAGAGCATTCTGAACGCGCGCTTCTACGCCCCAGGCCAAGTCGGCCATTTCGTCTCGCAGGAACAGCACGCTTTCGACGGGCGAGCTTTCCAGGAGAGGCCCAGAGGTCGGCGGCAGTAAGAGAGCACTTTGCGCCGGATGGCTGGCTCCGAGTGTGTCGAGTGAGAACATGTTCCAGTCCGAGCCGCCTTCGCGCGTGAGCACCGAGGTCCGGCCGAATACGTCGGTCACGGTAACGGAGTTGAGGATGGTCAGCGTGCCCGCCGGGAGCTTGAGGGGGAGCACAAACCAATCGTTGCTGTAGACCGTGGCAAACTCCACGAGCAACAATCGCCCGACATCATTGGGCGCGGCGTCGATAGAGCCGAAATCACAGCTGGCGTCTTCCATGGCCCAGAAGCGCGGCAGTGGCATGCCCGCGAAACGCACTGGCGTGGGTACGGCTTTCACGTCGATGGCGAGAGGCGGAGCCGCCCCGGCAGCCGCCGTGGCCGACGGGTCGATGTCGAAGTCAAACCAATCCACGCCGTCGCCCTGGTAGCGGTCCGCCACCAGCACCGCACCGCCAGCAGCGGGACTGGAAGCAGCGAAGCCATATTCCATCCGGTGTTCCTGCCATGTAACGGCGGTACCGGAGCCGGTGTCAGTGTGGATTTCCTCCTGATACCACGTCAGCCACATGTTGGAGACTCCGACGAGATTGGCCAGATCGCCGGGATCGACGGCGACGGGCTGGGGCTGCCCCGCGGCGAGTGCAAGCGCAGTGGCGTGCAATGTGAGCCCATCGGGTGTGCGCCGGGCGATGGCGGCTAAGAGCGGATCGCTTGTGAAATCGGCACCGGCCAGCAATGCCGGATCAAATGCGTGCGCGCCGACGAAGGCCGCAGCCAGCTTGGCGAGTCCGGCGGCATTGAGCAGGCGCAGAAAATGCGCGCCTGCTTCCACACGCTCGCGAAGGTCCGGCTGCAATTCATCTTCCGGTTCCACCACGGCGTCGAGCGGACCGCTGGAGCCGTCGAAAGGCGTCCAGGCCGCCTGCCTCAATCCGCGCCAGGCGTCAACCGGGGAGGCTGTGCCGCTGGCCTGCACGATCACCGGTGTGCCCGCATCCTTGCCCGTGTACTCGCCGGTCTGCCACTGTCGTGCGAGCAGCCAGAGTGGATCGTGTATGCGTGCGGCCAGCCCCTCCTCGACGCCGGCAGATCGCGGTGTTGGTTCGAGTCTGGATCTCAATTGTGGCCTCCGGCGGCGGGTGCGTTGTTTGCCGCACTGAGCAGTTGATCGACGTTGCTGGAGCTGTGAATCGCAGGCAGAACGCGGAAGAAGCGCACCAGGTCGCCCGGATCGACTGGCCTGATTTTTGCCAGGTCGAGCGTCTCTCTTACGGTGTCGAGCAGAACGTCGATGGACCAGCCTTGCGCCGGGTCGGGCGCTACGGCCAGCAGCACCGCCTGAGGAGCGGCGGCAGAGGGCGTATCGGCCTTGAATGCCATGCCGGTGATCTCAGCTGCCTCGTAGCCGGTGGCACTGCCCGCGACGGAGGTAACGCCGGGCAACTGTTCAGTCCAGGAGTCACACACAAATCCGCAAAAGGAGGCGGCGGGATCGATCGGCGCCGGCGTCGAAAGCACCAAGGCGAGCCGCGCCGTTGGCGGAGCTTTGCCAATGAAAGGCAGTCCGGCCCAGGCTTCGCCTGGTACAGCCGGGATTTGCGCCACTGTCACTCCCGCGGGTGAGTCCTGAAGCGATTCTGTAGCGAGCAGCAAATCATGCAGGGCTGCTGAATTCGCGCGGATGCGAGCAATGCGCCGCAGCCAGACCATCACCGCCGCGGGATCGGCCCCCAACGGAGCGGCGCCGGCTGCGAAGGCAGCGGCGTATTGGGAATCAGAGGTCAGCGAATACACGGCCATGATGGGGATGCCCGTGCCAACAATGCCGCGCATGTATTCCGTGACGGCTACCAGCCATTGCGTGACATCGGTTGATCCTGCATTAGCGCCGGGTGCCACTGGACAGGCTTGGCCGGCCAGTGCTTGAGTGGCGGCTAAGATCGATGCGGCTTGGGCGCTCAACGCGGAAATGTTCGCAGCACTCGTATCCGCTCCGCCCATGGGCCATGCAGCGGGCACGCCATGGTCTGCCAAGGCCATCATCGCCGATCGCAGAGCCTTCAGTGCGGCCAGTAACGTCGCGTCGTCAGCGCCAGCTGCAGCGTCGAATCCTTGCACGGCATTCTGGAGGGTTTGAACGGCATTACTGAGCGACAGGCCCAGATCATGCGCTCGGGCATCGAGCTCAGCTACGTTCAAGCCCACGACCGAGGACATGCCGGCGCCTTGCAATTGCTGCGGTCCGAGCGCAGTGGCTTTGCCCAGCACCGTGCGGATTCGTCCCGCCAGGCTCAACAGCTCACCGAAGCCTGGAGTTCCATCCGGGTTCGGCGCGCGTGAAACGGAAACGCTTGTACCTTCGGGCAGGCCACCGGAAACAGACTCCGCGATTCGGAGTTCCAACTGGCAGGGACTGCCGGAAGCTTCGGTGACCACGTCGAGGGCGCACAGATTCAGAGTATCCAGCGTAATCGTGCTTGCGCTGTCTCCGGCGGCAGTGGACACTGTGCAGGCGATATGCCAGGAACCCGCGTTGCCGAGCATGCCCGCCACCCAGGCATCCACGTGCGGTTCGGCTGCGGCGCGGGGACGAGTTGTCGTCTGCCAACCGGTTGCTGAAGATACGTAGCCGGCAGGCAACAGTGCACCCAGCTGCCAGGTCAGCGGACGGCTGGTGCGTGGCGTAAGCGTCACGTCGAAGCGATCGGGCACCGGATCGCCGCGCCCCGCGGTGTCGGCCACAAGACCCGCACGCAGCGGATTGCCGCTGACCAGATGATGCACGCTCTCGGCGAGTAGAAGATCACCAAAAGCGTCCACAACGTCAGCCAGATCATCCAGCAACGCAGAGACAGTTACGGCCGTTTGCGAGGCGGGATTCTGGTCTAGCCCCAATTCCTGAAGCACGCTCGCTTTGTTTTCGGAAAGGTATCTTCCATCGACCACGTTGCGCGCGGCAATCGCTTCCAGAGCACTTTGTCCATTGGCGTCCGCATCGGGACCAGCCGGCAAGGGTAGCGGATGTTTCGTTCGCAGTCCGGCAATTAACCCGTCGAGATTGGCTTCGTGCAAGCCGCGCTCGAAACGATAGCCGAGCAGCGCTCCGAGCGTCTGCCCACTGCGCACGCCCGCGGCGAGCCAGTCGGCTTTGCGCACTCGGCTGGATACCAGGTTCACTGCCAATGGCCCTGAAGCTCCGTGCGAATCGTAGCCCGCTCGCAGCACGGCCGCTGTTGCAGCGTGATTCATGGAGGGTGCATGAATGTAGATCTGATCAGAACCGCTCTGGAGCGAGAGGTTCTCTACCCAGCCGAATGCGCCGAGCACAAGGCCCGATGGTCTGGCGGCGCGCATCTCATCCAGACGGCGCGCCGCGAGCGAGGTGATCCAGGCATCAAGGCGATGAGAAAAAACATCGAGCGTCTCCCGGATCGCAGCCTCGTAGGAATCAGGATTTACCACGCATAGAGCGTCGAATTGCGTCACAAGGGCCTGTGCAGCAGGCAGCATTTGCTGGGCTCTTGCCAGTTGCACAGGGTCCCTAGGATCAAAGAACATGGCGAAGCTGACCATGGAGTCCGCCAGGTTGGCGTTCTGTTCGAGCGGGTCAACAAACGAGTCTTGAACAAGGCTGAGAAACAGATCGGCCACAGGGAAATTGATGCCGCCCATGTCGCCCCATGTCGCAGTGAACTCGTCCTTCGTCATGTTCTGCTGCAGCACCGAGAGGACATCGTGGAACATCCTCTGGTATGTGAGCAGCAGGGCCTGATCAGCTGCCTTGTCGTGCACGACGTCGACAGGAATCCGCGGCGGAGTGCCACTGCTGGGAACCGCCAGAAACATCTCGCTGAAGGTATCCTGTCCGGGGATCCGGGCGTAAGGCAGCAAGTCGCTGGGATCGCTTCCGGGTTTGGAGCTTACGGGGACACCATCGTAAACGGGATCGGTCTCCGGCCGCACCAATATATCGACGGAAACGGGCAGCCGGTTCAGGATATTGACGACGGTGCCATCCGCGTTCGGGTCGGACGTGGGTAGGACACGTGGACAGTTTCCGACCGAGGCAGACCAATAGGAGCGGAGCGTTCGCAGCCAGGTGAGCAGGGTAGTAGTTGGATCGTCCGCCGGGACTACCCAGCCATCGAGAGAAAGAGCGGGCAGCAGCCCGTAGGGCTGATTGCCGACACGCATCACGGGTAACGAACCACGACTGCGCACCCATCCGGCCGCATGGGCCTGAAGCGACTGCGCCAGCGTGGTATTGACGAATGCACTCCACCCGCCGTCGGAGAGTTCGAATTTCCCCTGGGGAATCGTCCATGTCGTGTAGAACCACAACAAGGCCTTGCCTGCAAGAGCGGGCCATAGAAACTGCTGGACTGCGGCGATGTCGGATTGCTGGTCAGTGAGCCCGTTCGGCGCGGCGCTCAACGTTTCGCTTCCGTCGATGCCCAGCGCCGTTGCCGCGACCGCGGCGTTCTGCTGGCTGCCCGGCTGATAGCTCGCGCGTGTTCTATCAAAATCGCCCGGCGAAGGCACCTGCGGAGCGGACTGCCAGGCGGAACGAGTCTGCGCCGTGTTGTTGGTTGGAGTGCCGGGAGGAAGGAACCCTAAGCCATTGGTGTATTGATGAGCGATCAAAGCGGATTCCAGATGCGCGATGGCATCGGCCGGAGCGACTGCGGCGTTGGCTCCCAGGACAAACAACTGAGGAATGCTGTAATCCGGAGCGGCGACCGCGGTACCGGCAAGAGGAATTCGAACGGCCATGCCGGCAGCAAGGGCGGCATCGAGATCAACCAGCCAGCGGCTGCCTTGGTGAAACGGCAGATCGGAATCCGGCGCTCCCAGGCTGGGCGGACCGAAGCTCAGATCGAGCGTGGCCGGGATCGGAGAGCCCTCGGCATAGAAGAGTTCCGTGTTGTCGGCTTTCAGCCCGATGACGCGCCAGTAGTCGGGCAAAAGCGCAGTGCGCGCGGGGCGATTGAATGTGCCGTGACGCGAGCCGGCTGCCGCCAGTGGCGGTTGCGGCTGAGGCTGGTCGACAGGCGTTTCAGTCACCGGGCGCGGGACCGACGGCATCAGGACGCGAACGGCCCAGGCCGCCCGTTCCGGTTTCAACTGGGAAAGCGTCGCGGTCCAAGCCGCATCGAGACGCGCCTGGTTCGGACCGGCGCCCCACACGGCTTGCCAGTAAGCAGTTCCGGCAGCCAGTTCGCCCGCTGTCAATTCCGGCTCATGCGTATCGACATGGATGTCGTCGGGATAGACACGCACCACCAGGTCCATGCCCGCGGCGGTTTGCAGATACACGGATTCAATCCGCACGGGAAGCAGGACCAACGGCAATCCCGCGTCGGCGGCGTGGATCGGATCGGCCAGCACGGCTGCCTGATAGGTGGCCGTCCACGCGTCGAAGTTCTTCTGCGCCGCCCGCACCACCGCGTTCTGCGCTGCAATCTGCTGCCGCAGCCGTGCCTGTGCACTGGGCGGCAGTTCGTTTCCGCCTAACTCGTCTTCGAGTTTGGCAAGAGTGGCCTGCTGCGCATCCAGGTTCGCTTTGCTGGCGCGCATCGATTGACGCACGGAGAGGATGTCGGTCATTACGCGGGTACCGCCAGAAGTTCGTCAGCATGGAATCCAACCCTATAGGGGCGGGCAAAGGCGACGCGGGCGATGTCCGCCGCGTCCTTGTTCCACACGGCTGTGCTGGCCTCGTCCGGCGGCGTGGCCAAGCTGGCCCCGGCAATCGCGAAACCGCGCGATTGCGGGACGCGGCTCCAATCGAGGTCGGTCCATTGCTGCGGCGGTGAAGCCGAGGGCTCATCGAAGTTGAATCGCGGCCCAGTCATAGGCTCGGAGAACACGAAGTAGTAGCCCGGCTTGCCACTGATGGTGGCCTGGTCCAGAGGGTAAGCAAACGCGGTGGTGCGCTCGTCCAGCCTCAGCGCAAATTGTGGAGGCGTCCAGGCGCCGGCTGCATTGAGCGTGACAGTCACGCCGTCGGCTTCGAACATGCCCGGAACCGCGTGGACAATCATTCGCGGGTACCTATGCAGCAACTCGCCGCGGACCAGCAACACGATCATACTTGCCTGATCCACGCCGTTCTGCAGGCCGTTGCCGCCCAGCGGCGTAGTGAGGAGCCAGTTCGTAATCGGAGGGATATCGGGATTGCGGTCGGGGCGTGGCCAGAAGTAGCGGAACGGCGTCCCTCGCTGGTCGGTCGGGTACTCGCGCCACAGCAGTTCGCGATTCATCTCGTGATTGGCGCCGGCCAGAAACGCCTCTACGAATGCCGGATCGGACTTGAGCAGCGAAACACGATTGTCCGGAAAATTGCCGAGCCCAGGCAGAAGCCAGTCTGTATGGCCGTTCATCAGGGCCATTGCAATCGGCGCGGTGAATTGCGGGCCGGCCATCACGGGACCTTTCGGAGCGAGCCCCGGCGGCACCTGAACCCGTGCTTGAAAGCGCTTCAGAATTCCTATCGATGGCTGCAGACCTTGGGTAACCAGTGTGATCAAAATGGATACAGCCTGAGTAGTGATCTGGACCCGCGGCGGAGAGAATACGCGCCGCACCGGCGTGCCGGGAGCGAGTGCCTGCGGCGCCAGTGCCTGCTTCGGCTTGACGTTGTTCCCAGCCAGCTTGCTGTTGATCACCGGAATCAAGAGCGAGACTGGTCCGGGTGGCGGAATCGCCTGTTCGATTGTGGCGATGGCCTGCCAACCGCGCGAGACCAGCCACGCTGTCGGATCCTGCGCGGTGGGTGCCGGCGGCGCCTGAGCCAACTGGCCCAGGCCATCCTCAAGCGGAGGCGGAATTGTCAGGCTGCCCGTCAATCCGCTAGCGAGAACAGAGGACTGCTGAAAGACCGGCTGCTGTCCGTCCGCGGCGTCGATCTGTGCCGCGTTGGCCGGGACGATATTATAAACCCGCTTGCCGACAGGCCCCAACGGACGCGTGAATCTACGGAATGCCACGGTTGCGGCACCGTCCGGCACGGGCGTGGCGTCCGTGATCGCGGCTAGCGTCTGGGTCCGGCCCGCAGGCAGGAGACGCGTGCGCGCCGGGGCGGTGATGGAAATCATCGGCGACGGACCAAGCGGTGTCTGGCCGAGGGGCGCAATGTGTCTTTGGTGCATCCGATCCCCGACCTGGCTGGCCAACTCGGCCAGGGCCTGAAGACGATTGGCTTCCTGTACGGCGCCCAATTGGCTCCACGCCTGGTCCATCAGGAACTCCTGGTTTTCCTGAACGTACCGCGTGCCGAAGGCGGCGGCGATTCTACGCCGCGGATCGAGGTTGAGCGTCTGCAACCAGCCTACAGGAACAGGGGCCTCGGGAGCGGGTGGATCGAGACTGGTGACCCCGGCATGACGCCCGCCGTAGATGGGCGGCGCAACCGCGGTGAGCGTGGGATCGGCCGTTGCGGTGGCCGGTTGCAGTTGGGACGGGAAGTCGAGCAGCGTTGTCATCCGGTCTTCGAAGGTCCCTTGAATCGCGTCGGGAAGAGGCGCGTCGATGCCCATACCGAGTGCGCCGCCCAGCCCAACGGTTGTGCCTGCAGGCAACTGCGCGCCCGCTTGCCAAGGTGACGACATGTCAACCGTACGAGTCCCGAAGCCGCTAAGATCGGTGGGGCGCACGCCGCGCAGGCGCCCGACGAGCGACTTGAAATCGCCGTCATCGCCGGTGGAAAAGCTCCAGGAATAGTAAACGGGCAACACGACGTCGTTTCCTGAGCCTGCGTTCCAGGCCTGAGCAATGGCGGGACCCGCGCTTAACGGTAAGCCTAGTCCGGCCTGCACGCCGGGCAGAGTTGCAGGCACCACGCAGGCCAGGTAGGCAGTATCCGGCTGGAGCTTTCTCGGGCAGAGGAGCCGCGAAATCGCCGAGGTTCCCGAAGCCGGCGTGAGTTCAGCGGCGGCGTTTGCAAGGTTGTCCACCGTTACCTGCGCGTGCGCCCAACCCCAGGAATCGTCCAGGTTGGGAAGATCGGAATCGTGAACAGAGATGCGCGGCAACGGTGTCCCCGGCTGCAATTGCACTGCGGAGGCATCCACGACGATCAGCACCAGCCAGGGTCTGAGCCGGTTGGCGGCGTTGGGCATCGCCGGGCTGAACATCCAGGGCAGGTCGGCGCGCGAGAACTCAATTTGGACCAAGTAATTATCCTCGACGCCCGTGGCGCCGGCGGCTGGATCCGTTCGTGCCACCGCCTTCGGATTCAGCCCTGTGACGGCGCCCGGCCCTAGCAGCGGCAGTTGCGGTCCGGGTACCGCAGGTTGCGGCGCACCATCTCTGGTCAGCACGAGCGACGGCTGGAAAGTTGCGGGCCCAGACCAGCCCCCGGATGCCGGATCGGCTTCGGTGATGCCCGCGGCTGCGCCCCGCCGGACCCAGGACGTGAATAGCCGTTCGCTCATTGCCCCACCTCCCAGCTCTCGACGATCTGTACCGCTGCGGCAGGCCCGAGACTGCCGAACTGAGTCTGCGCTGCCTGTCGCGTGGCGGTGAAGCTTTCAGCGGCAGCAAATCCGGGAGCCTGGACCAGAGTGTCCGTAGTAGCCGCCGTGACGGGTTGCGCCGCCAGGACGGTCACAACCGGCACGCCGGGCGGGTGCCAAAGCGCTGTGGTCGCATAAACGTCGACAACTGCTAGCAACGCTTCGAAAGCCAGGCTGAATTGATCCAGCGCCGGTCCCGTGACCACGGTGAAGTCCGGCACCAGAGAGACTTCATAGTCGGTGTCCACGGGCCGCAGGTCGGAATAGGTGTGATCCGAAACGGTGAGCGCAGCGCCGGAATTCCATTGCTCGAAGGCTGGCCACGACAGCTTTTCGTCTTCGGTCAGATCTAGCAGTTCTCCAGGCGGAAATGCATCTGTTGTGGGTGTGATCTTCGCGACCGGAATGTTCGGCGCCACACTGGCAGCGGAGATCGACCAGGTCTGCGTTGGGATCGCCTGTTGCTGGAAGCGTGAGATCTGGATGTCGAACGGAACCGCACGCTGCCGCACCGTGACGCTGCCCAACGGATGAACGGACTGCGATCCGCTGACCTGATTGCGGGCGCTGGCCGAGAGCGACACCGTGGGGTCCTCTCCCGTCGGAGGCGTGCCGACCCAGGCGGCGGGCAGAGCCAGTGACGCCTTCAGGACAACGCCCAAATCCTGTGGAGGTGCGAGAGCGGGCGGCGCCGAGCCCCATGTGGCATCGAAATCGAGCGATGCGCTGAACAGAAACAGACTAACCGAACCCGTACCATGCACATGCCACGGCGCGGGTCCTTCCACGACCAACACGAAGTTGACGCCCATCAGCGTCTGGCCAATCACCTGGACAGCGACGCCGGCCGAAGCGCTGATGGAAAACGAGAAGACCGGATCCCACTTGAACAGGGCATCGAAAGCGAACCAGCCATCGACGCCGCAGCCCGCAATCTCGTCACACAACTCCAACTGCGCGCCGAACTGGACGCTGTTGGTGGTGACGGCGAAATAGGCGTGAGCGCGAAGTCCAGGCACTCCCGGCGGCGTCATGGCGAGTTGCAGCCGCTGCATATTCGCCGGCACTTCTTTGGGCGGAGTGTAGCGAGGGTGGAAGCCGCCGGCGCTGAATACGAAGTCGGGGTCCGAGCCGCCTCGCAACAGGAAGAACATGTCGCCGTTCAGAGGCATGCCCTCGATGTAGGATCCATCGAGGCTCGCCACCATGGTAAAGCTCGGCGTTGGCGATAGTTCAAAGGCTCCCGCGAAGGTGGCTTGAATATAGACCAGGGGAACCAGGGGATCCGGTAGCGCAACGACAACGCGTCCGATGATGACGAACTGTAACGGCGCTGGAAGATCGGCGACCACGGCGACCACCATCGAGACGATGCGCCCGCCCCAACTGATCTTTAGCATGGGGCCGACCACGAGGTGGTTGTCCGCTTCGGGGAAAACTTGCCCTAATGTGGCGACAATCGCCGGCGCGTGCGCTGCCGGGTCCACGGGAAACAGCAGTCGGCTCGCCGAGCCATCGACGATTGCGGCTGCAAGCGCGTCAGTATCGAGGCGGCGGTTTACCGCGACAATGCCGCCCACACCGGCCAGGGCAAACCCAAATTCCAGGTCGATGCCTGGGAACGGAAACTCCACGCAGATGATCGCGACAAAGGAGAAGGGCTTTCCGTCCACCGGAAGTTGAAGCAGGCCGAAAGCTTCAATCGTCAGGACGAGCAGGTTCAGCTCGAGTACGCCGCCATATCCGCCGGGGCCGATGGTTTGGAGGAAGCCGCCACCTGTGATCACGGGCAGAGCAAGATCGAGGCCGAGGCCTGAAGGGAGCGCCGGCGCAATAGCGGCAACGTTCAGTCCAAGATTAGAAGTCCCGGTGGAAACAGGGAACGACGCGCCCAACCCCGTAGCGGTGACGGAAAGCAAGGGGAAACCGGGCAGAGTGGCTGTGAAACTGAGGCCGAAGGCGAATTGCACGTCTGCGCCCGACGTGGAGACGGCGAGATCGACGCCGCTGATATCGACGCCGGGCAGACTGAGGTTGGCCGGCAGAGTTGCGCGCAGGCCGCCGCCTTTCAACGCAAAGCCGAGTTCCGGATCGGCAGTCACATCCAGATCCATCGGTATCGAAAGAGAGTCGCCCAGCAGCGCGGAAACAACGCCGGCCACCAGCGAGAGTTGAGCCTGGGGCAGATCGATGGTCCATGCAACTTTGGGAGTGCCGTCCGCGCTGATCGTGGTTTGAACTCCGACTGAGAAATGAGTCAGCGTCACGTGTGGCCCGGCGTCCGCGCCTAGCTCAATGGGTGCTCCGGAGTACTCAAGCAGAAGCTGAACACTGAGCGGCGGTTGCGCATCAATCACACTGGCGGGCCCGCCGCGCGGGAATTGGAGACGCCCACCACCGGAGCCGGAGATCGCCAACGACCAGGCGGCGGCCAGAGCCAGAGACGTTGGACCAAATGCACCCGCGCCCGCAACCAGGAACTCGAAAGCAAGTTGCGTCGGACCCGCGCCGGTGATGGCCACTACGAACGTAACTGCGGGGTTCGGCGTTACAACGACCAGAGCCAGGCCTCGCGGCTGACCGGCGCCCGGATCGAATCCATGCAGAGTGGCCACCGCGCCCGGTCCGGGCGTCGGCAGGACTTGAAGCAGTCCGTGGATCAGCGCCGAGACACCCGGATCCCCGGCCGCTATATCATCGGGCCGCAGCTCCTGAAGAAGGCCGGCAAGCGGCGTCCCTGCAACGCCGGGTTCGGCCGCCAAGCCCGCAAGCGTGGCCGCAGCTTGAGAGCGATAACGTTCCAGAACACTCCAAAGCCCTGCGGTGATCTGGTTGAACAGTTCCTGCCCGGATGTGCTCATGGGACTTTGGTGAGTGTAGATGAATTATTGCTGCTCCGTCAATTAATCCCAGCAGATTTCGGCGATTCTTAACGCGTGAGGGACAACCCGCGTCAGTCCACCAGTTGGGCGACGGGATGTCGGCCGTCATCGTGTTGAATGACTTACTTGACGACTATCGCAAGAGTTCATTCATTTTGAAGGCTCTCTTGAACACTCGGCGGCTTGCCGCGGGCAACTTGATGAATTCCGCGCAAACCCTTGAATTGACGACAATAGCGTCAAGTGTTCCGATCAGAGGTGATAACGGCTAAGACTCTATCTGGAGTGACCCAGCGCAGGATGCTCTGGAGCGGGTCGGAGCTTGGCCGCCGGGCGACTTCGGATAGATCCGTTTGGAGGAAGCGGCCGTCGTGTAAAGCAGACACTACGGGTCCATGTGCGCTGAATCGACTCCGACATCTGAGGCATGGCCGGTGTCGGAGAATTGCAAGCAGGAAAACGCTTTGGACTGGGCATTGGCGGCGATGAACAGGCCGCGGAGCATTTGGCGAGCAAGTATGCGCGTGAGAGCAGTTCTCAGAGTGGAAGGCAACCTCAAACGTGCGTGCCGGAGCAAGCCAATGCTCCGCAACGGAATGGCGGTTGCAATGTATCACGGAAACCCCTTTGGCCAGGTAGGTGTCATGAGGATCTATTGCGCCGCGTGTTGCCCGATGAGAGCCACTTCTCCGCTGCAGTGCGAGAACAGAATTGAACACCGGGGCGTAGGATTGAATTCTGTCTGTGTTGCCGACTGTACCCCAAAGACGCACACGTTTCTGGTTCCGCTGAGCCAACTGCTCGCATGGCTGTGGATTCGCACGGCGTCTGCGAGCAACTGCCCATCGGGCCAACGAAGGCGAGATTTGCGGAGATCCAACCTCGCTCGATCAGTGGCATCTAGCTTTTCGAAAATTCAACTAGCCATGACCGAGCAGTGGCCCTGAGTTGGGACGAATTGCACCCGGGAAGGCGGAATTGCGACCCGAATGCCGCAGCTCATTGGCTCCGAGCCAGACTGCCCATGCACTGCGCATTCGTCGTTCCCGATCCCATTTTTGGACGCTCAGCGGCGGCTTTCTCCGAGGGGCGCGTAAACCAGGACTTGAGGCGTTGGTGATCGGCTAAAATAAACTGAATCAGTAATATGCCACTCCAGTCAGGCGACAAGCTCGGCCCATACGCAATCCTCGCGCCCATCGGCGCGGGCGGCATGGGAGACGTATACCGAACGACAGACCCGCGTTTGAGACGCGACGTCGCGATCAAAGTCTGCGCCGCTCAGTTCAGCGAACGCTCTGAGCGCGAGGCGCAGGCCATCGTGGCGCTGAATCATCCCAACGTCTGCCAGCCTTACGATCTCGGTCCGAATTGTCCCGTGATGGAGTGCTTAGATGGCACCCCACTCAAAGGTCCGCTTCCGGTAGAGAAATCCCTTGAGTACGCCGGGCAAGTCGCTAGCGCGCTGGACGCTGCGCATCCCAAGGGCATCACGCATCGCGATCTGAAGCCTGGCAATATCCTGGTGACATTGTCCGGCATCAAGCTGCTCGATTTCGGCATCGCGCTATTGAGCCGCAACAGCCAGCCGACGACGACGGGCGAGACAGCGGCCATCGGCATGACCGAGGCTGGCACCATCCTGGGCACCGCCGCCTGCATGTCTCCCGAGCAAGCCGTAGCCAAACGCGCCGATGCGCGCTCGGATATTTTTTCGTTTGGGGTGGTTCTTTATGAAATGCTGAGCGGCCGGCGGGCCTTCTCGGGCGAGACGGCCATTGCGACGATGGCCGCCATAGTACAAGTCGAGCCGAAGCCGCTTGATATTCCAGCCGAGGTCGCTCGCGTGGTCGTCCGTTGCCGCCCCAAATCGCCGGCTGAGCGCTTCTAGACCGCAGCCGAACTGTGCGTTGAGCTCGCAGCCTGCACGCTATCGAAGCCCGAGGAAACGAGCTCGTCCATTGCGGTCCTCCCCTTCGCCAACTTGAGCGCGAACAGAGAGAACGAATACTCCAGCGACGGACTGGCCGAGGAGATCTTGAACGCTCTGAGCCAGGTCGCGGGCTTGAACGTAGCCGCCCACACCTCATCGTTCTCGTTCAAGGGCAAAGCCGTCCAGATCAGTGAGATTGCGGCCCGTCTGAACGTGAGCAACGTGCTCCAGGGAAGTGTGCGGCGCTCCGCCAACCGGGTTCGTGTCACCGTGCAACTCGTGGACGCCAGAAACGGCTTCTAGATCTGGTCCAAGCGCTACGACCGGCAAATGGAAGATGTGGAGTGTTTCTGGCGATGGACGGGCGCGAGGAGGAGGCCTTGGCGCACTCGGAGCGTGCCTGCCAGATGGATCAGCTGTCGACATCGATCCACGGCTCTTCCGCGTCGACCTTTTTCTCGCTGGACCGATTCGATCTTTCAGAGCGTGCGGCAGAGCGTGCGGCGCGGCAGGCGCTGGAACGCAACCCGAGTACACGCTCGGTCTGTCGATCCGGGGGCTGGGGCTCAGCGGCCTGGGACACCACGAAGAGGCGATCGAGTCGCTGGCACGGTCCGTCACCTGGTCGCGTGGCCCGAAATTTCTAGCCGGCGTGGGGCTCGTATACACTCGTGCCGGGCGTCTCGGGGAGGCGATCCGGCTGCTACGCGAGTTGAAGGATCGGGGTGGCCGCGGCGAGTACATCCCGGCGCACGCACCTTTAGCCATCTGCGTTGGTCAGGGCGACGTTGCCGCGATGCGCCGGATGCTCTCTCACAAGCGTTAGCGGAAACCACTCCCCCCTTTTTCGCTACGAGCCAGCGCTGGCCCGTTTCTGGATGCGTTCCGGAGCGACCCCGAGATCGATCGGCTGCTGTTTGGTCTTACGGCCGGTGACCCGGTGCTTGCTTGGCAGAGCGGAATACCTCTCGCCATGATGGGCCGGGATAGCGCCCGGATGGTCGGCATTTTGGACGGAGACAGCTCTGCGGGTCATTGTCCGGGTAGCGCGTCCAGCCGGAATTGTAAACGCAAGCCGACTTGAGGTACTGGACTCCAAGCAGGTGCAACTGTTCGCTCTTCCGCGCGTCTATATCAGTTGTTCCTAGAACGTCTTTACCGTTGTCGGTAGGGGTGGAGTCATATGATGAATCCATAGGTAGGCCGTTCGGTTCTTGCCGCGCTCATCGGCATCTGCTCGGTGCTGGGCCGCGCGGAGTCGCTGATTACCCCGGAGAAGGCTCTGGATTATCGGCTCGCCGTGGATCTGCATTTTTCACCGGACGAGGCCACGCTCGCGTTTATCGTTCTCGCATATCGCGACGACTATGCACCTCATGTCTGATTGATGGACAATCCCGACGAGCCTTCTTAGCGATGGGCGCGGCCAGCCTGGTTGCGGCTTCACTTCGACCGGCCCGCGCAAACCCCATAGGAGGAAATGATTTGACCACATCAACATATGGCGAGGGAACGCTTCCCAAGGGGGTCCACTCGCGCATGATCCATGGGGTCAACGGCCTCGATGTTCATATTCTCGAGGCCGGTTACGAAAGCCCCGGCCGGCCGCTCGCGCTGCTTCTGCACGGCTTTCCGGATTTGGCTTACGGTTGGCGACACCTGATCCCAATTCTGGCTGACGCCGGGTACCATGTCGTGGCGCCCGACCAGCGGGGTTTTGGTCGCACCACCGGTTGGGTGAACGGCTATGACGCCCCGCTGGAGCCCTTCAGCCTCTTGAATATGACGCGTGACGCCCTCGGATTGGTATCGGCCTTGGGGTATCGGCGTACGGCAATGCTCGTCGGGCACGACCTCGGCTCGCCCGTGGCGGCCTATTGTGCGCTAGTCCGCCCCGACGTCTTTCCCTCGGTGGTGCTGATGAGCTCACCGTTCCCCGGTCCGCCGGCTCTTCCGTTCAACACCGCGGAAAGCGAGACATCGTCGGTTCAACCTAACACTGAAAATCAAAAGTTAGCGGCCGCGCTGGCGGCGCTCGATCCGCCGAGAGAGTATTACCAACAATACTTGAGCACACGGCAGGCGAACGATGACATGTGGCACCCCCCTCAAGGTTTACACGCGTTTCTTCGTGCATTTTTCTACGTCAAGAGCGCGGACTGGCCGGGAAATAGGCCGCATCCGTTGAAGGCGAGAACCGCCATAGAACTTGCACAAATGCCCACCTATTACGTCATGGATCTCGGCAAGACGATGCCCCAGACCGTCGCTCCATTCCAACCTTCCGCCGCCGAGGTCCTGGCCAGCGAATGGCTCACCGAGCCGGAACTTGGAGTGTACACGGAGGAGTATGGCCGCACTGGGTTTCAAGGCGCCCTGCAGGCTTATCGCGTCTATTCCGATCCTGACCTAAACGCTGAGTTGCGCCTGTTTTCGGGCAAGACGATCGATGTCCCGTCGCTCTTCATCGGCGGGAAGAGCGATTGGGGCACCTATTCCGCGCCGGGCGCGGTCGATCTTATGAGGACGAAGGCGGCGACGAGGATGGGTGGCATCGAGCTGATCGACGGCGCCGGTCACTGGGTCCAACAGGAGCAGCCGGTTCGGCTCAGCACGCTCCTGCTCGCCTTCATCAAAGATGTGGGTGGGGCGGATCACACCAGCGATTAGGTCGGGGAATGCCTATCGTCGCCCTTGAAGGGCTGGCCAATGAGGCGGGAGCCAAAGGGGTTCGTGTCAACACAATCTCGCCCGGCTTCATCGAGACCTCCGGCGCTCACGGCATGATTGTGCAACTCGCCGAGACCCGGAAGATCAGCGAAGATGCTGCACGGCAGGAGATCATGAACAGGATCGGTGGGATCCCCACAGGCGGACCCGGAAAGCCGGAAGAGGTGGCAGAGTTGGTTGCGTTCCTGGCATCGGAACGTGCCGCATCCATCCACAGCGCGGACTACGTGATCGACGGTGGGACGATACCAACTGCGTAAACGTGGGCGATTGCTGGCAGATCGCCTACCTTATGATGGGGATATCCCTCGGGCGACGCACCTTCTGCGATCAGTTACCGCTTCGATCGTTAAGTACCGGGAAACGCTTGGCGCCCGGTATCGGGCATACCATGATGAGCCGGACGTTCCAATTCGATTCCTCTCATTCCCGGTCCGGCGCAGCCTCCCAGATCGCCGGTTCACGGGGGCGTGAGCGTGGACGCGGTCAGTTGCTGAAGCGAAGGGCTGACACCAACACTGATCGGCCCGATCCGAACCGAGACCTCTCTCCGGATAGTGCGTGACACGACCGGAGTCGCCGAACACAAACCGACATATCGGTACTGATCCGGTCGGTTTCTGCTTTCCCGAGCGAGCGACGGGGCAAGAGCGTACAATCTTGTCCATGCCACGCTCTCCATTCGCCCTTGTGCTCGCGCTTCTGATTGGTTTTGCTTCTCCTATTGCGGCGCAGAGCGCGGCGACGGGCAACCAGATCACCATCCTCTACGATGCATTCTCGGACAAGCCCGGCCTTGCGCTCGATTGGGGTTATGCCGTGCTGGTGGAGTTTGAAGGGAAACGGATCCTGTTCGATGCGGGCAACAATGCCGCGATGTTTGAAGCCAACATCAAGCGCCTGCACGTCGACCTATCGAAGATCGACCTTGTGGTGTTGTCGCATCGCCACGGCGATCATACGTCGGGGCTGCGCTATGTTCTCTCGGTGAATCCGAATGTGCCGGTGTATGTGCCCAACGACGAAACGTTCATGCAGTCGACGCCGGCGGGATTTCTCGCGCCTTCCGCCGAGGACACTTCCTTGCCAGCGAAGATGCGCTACTTCGGGGGCACTCCTCCTACGCCGTCACCAGCGCATGGCACGGCGTGGCCTGCGGCCCGGTTCCATGCCGTGACGAAGCTCACGGATATCACACCTCATATTCACCTGATCAGTACGCTGTCGGAGACTCCGGGCTATCGCGATATGCCCGAGATATCGCTGATTCTGGACACGCCGCAGGGGCCTATCGTGATCGTCGGGTGCTCGCACCCGGGCATCGAAAACGTTCTTGCGAACGTGGAGGCGCAGACGCATACGAGCTCGATCTTTGAGCTGGTCGGAGGCCTGCACCTGGTTGTTTCGACGTCGAGCCAGATCGACCACACGGTCTCCGCGCTGCTGGATACGTATCACGTGCGGAGGACGGCGCTCGGCCACTGCACCGGCGAGAAGACCTTCGCGATTTTGCAGAAACGTCTTGGGGAAAAGTATCGCTATGCCGGGGTGGGTGAGGTGTTGGGGCTTTAGGCGCGACTCCTCCTATGCATTAGTACCGCTGTTCCGCATCCGTCAACATCCCTACAGAGGTCGGCGTCTAGGATGAAACTCGAGCTCGGAGTGGTTTGTCGGCAACTCGCACCGAGGTCGGAGTCCAGGCGTCGCCGACGATCATACGAGTGGCGCGTGAGAACTAAGCCGCTGGCGCGGCGGACGCGGGCGCGTGGGGGCTTCGAGACGTAGACGGCGGTAGCTTCGGTCACAGAAAGGAGCATCTGTGACCCCACTTCGCCAACGGATGCTGGAGGAACTCCGGCGCCGTAACTACAATCCCGATACTATTCGTGGCTACTTGCACGCCGTCGAGCAATTCGCCGCGTACTTCCACAAGTCCCCCGAACTGCTAGGCATCGACGATATTGGCCGGTTCCAACTGCATCTGCTCGATGAGAAGCATTTGGCGCTTGGGACCATCGCTCTTCGCATGGGCGCATTGCGCTTTTTATACAAGCGGGTCTTGAAGCGGCGCGATCTGGACTTTGAGAATTTGCCGCTGCTCAGAACCCCTAAGAAACTACCAGTTATCCTCAGTCCAGACGAAGTAACTCGCCTGATCGAAGCCGCGCCCAACCTGCTCTACCGAACACTGCTAATGCTGCTTTACGCCACCGGATTACGGCGTGCCGATCCGAAGCACATCGGCGCCGAGATCGGCTTCCTGAGCGTTCTACATACCTGGGGCCAGACTCTGCAACCGCATCCCCACATTCACTGCGTGGTGCCCGGCGGCGGATTGTCGCCGGATCACCAACATTGGATCCGCGCGCCCAATCATTTTTTCCTGCCGGTGAGAGTGCTGAGCCGGGTCTTTCGCGGCAAGTTCGTAGCAGGACTCCGGCGCGTCTTTCGCCAAGACAAGCTCGCCTTCTTCGGAACTTGCGAATCACTGTCTCATCAGAAGGCGTTTTCTGCTTTCCTGCGAACGCTGTACCGGGAAGATTGGATCGTGTACGCCAAGAAGCCCTTCGGCGGGCCGGAACACGTGCTGCATTATCTGGCACGCTACACACATCGTGTCGCAATCTCGAACCATCGCATCGTCGACGTGACCGATGCCCAAGTGGCTTTCCGCTGGAAAGACTACGCCCACCACAGCAAGCGCCGCACCATGACGCTCACTCATGAGGAGTTCTTGCGACGATTTCTGCAGCACGTCTTGCCTCGTGGGTTTCCGCGCATCCGCTACTTCGGATTGTTTGCCAACCGACGGCGCGGAGCGCTGCTTCCGCTCTGCCGTGCGCTGCTTGCCATCCAACCGCCATCGGTTCAGACGACAGTAGCCGCTGCACCAGCCCTCTGGCTCTGCCCTCGCTGCCAAGGTTCCATGCGGGTCATTGAACGGCTGAGTGCCAACGCGCTGCGCTGGGAGGAAAGCCGCCTGGTCCAACGCCTTGACAGCTCTTAACGCTCAACCACGCTTGCTTACCCGGTGTGGCTTCGGCGACGCCTTCCTTCACGTGTGCCTGCTTCCTCAGACGACTGACCTTCGCGACAAGCATCACTCGCCGTCGGCGCCCTCGCCGCCTCTTCAACCGTGGACCTCCCCATGCAGCAGCCCCGCAAGTCATGCTGCCTCCCGAGCGGCGCTCGAAAGATCCGCATTCAAACCCCATAGGTAGCGGCCTCCAGCGCGCCGCGCCAGCCGCTTCCTTCTTACGACTCGATCCGAACCGGCCCGGCCTTTGCCTTGTACCGTCTCCCCGAAGCTCTTCAGCCGGGCCGCTTCCGATAGAGATCTAGCGTGATCCGACCTGAGCAAAGCGACCAAGCGGTCACAAGCCGACATTCCGGAACTGATCGACTCCTCGATGAACGCATTGGCAATTTGCACTCAGAAGCGGTTTCGTTGAAGTGCGGCGTTCACGCCTACTACTTTTGAATTTGGAAAGTAGAAAGAAAACCTGCACAGGTAACCTTCCTATCTGCTAGAGTTGATTTGTGAGCAAACAGAAGGGCAATTCGGGCAGTGCACGGGCATTAGCTCTTGCAGGAGAACTTCGTCTTCTCATCAGCCAACTGAAACGCAGGCTAAGGGAACAGACCCATCTGGGCAACTACACCTGGTCTCAGGCGGCTGTGGTCATCCGTTTGGAACGTGATGGCCCCTCGACCGTGAGCGCACTCGCACGCGCCGAGGGTGTGCGACAGCAGTCAATGGGTGCCACGATCTCGGCGCTAGAGGAGGCTGGCCTGGTGAGCGGCTCGCCCGACCCGGCCGACGGAAGGCAGACTATCCTGTCTCTCACAGATTCATGCCGGGAACTGATCAAGGCCACGCGGGCGGCGAAGGAGGATTGGCTCTTCCGCGCCATCCAAACTAAGCTCTCGCCCGCGGAGCAGGAGGAAGTCGCAACCGCCCTGGAACTGCTCAAGCGCCTTGCTGAATCATAGGCAGACCCGCGGGCGAATTCGTCACCTAATCTATCCGGCCCAATGAGAAGAACTTCATGGCAATCACGGCTCTTGACCCCCAAACCGCTCTTATCCTGATTGATCCGCAACAAGGCATCGTGGCTTATCCAACCGCCCATCCGGCTGACAAGGTTGTGCGCCAAGCTGGCGCACTCGCCGATGCATTCCGACGCCATGACCTGCCGGTGGTCCTCGTCAACGCCACGGGCGTCGCACCGGGGCGGACGGAACAGACTCGTTCTCGTAGCGAGCTTCCTGCCGGCTGGGCCGATCTTGTCCCTGAACTGAACCGCCAGCCGGAAGACCATACCGTTACGAAGCGAACGTGGGGAGCATTCACGAACACGGGCCTCAAAGAGCATCTGAAGAAGCTTGGTGTTACGCAGATCGTGGTCGCCGGAGTCGCCACCAGCATTGGCGTCGAATCAACTGCGCGCCAGGCGCATGAGTTGGGGCTTAACGTCACGCTCGCCGTTGACGCCATGACCGATATGAGCCTCGAAGCCCACAACAATAGCATCACTCGCATCTTCCCGCGCCTGGGCGAAACCGGCACAACCTGGGAGATTGTTGCTCTCCTCGACAGCACCCGCGGGTGAATGTGCCGGCAGAATACGAGGGTTCAATGAATGATTGAGAGGAGCACCTGACTATGAACTGGCTTTACTCTGTGTCTTACTTCTTTGGCGGCGCCTTCCTGTCAAATGCTGTTCCGCATCTTGTGAGCGGCATGACGGGGCGCCCCTTTCAAAGCCCCTTCGCAAAACCGTCTGGGGAGGGGCTATCCTCCTCGACTGTAAATGTGCTCTGGGGATTCTTCAATCTTGTTGCTGGTTATGTGCTTGTCTGCCGTGTTGGAAGCTATGATTTACGCTCCGCAACGGATGTCGTCGCTTTGGGCCTGGGCGCTCTTTTCCTCGGCCTGGTAAGCGCGCGGGGCTTCGGACGGTTCCACGGCGGCAATTCTCCGGGAGATGCCCGAGGGACACGGTGAAAGACACTTCGCCCAATCTGTCCGGCCAGAGTGATCGGCTCGATCCGGCCATTTGGAAGATCTCGTCCGTTGTCGTGCTCGGCTCGTTTCTCGCTCAACTCGATGCGACGGTTGTGAATGTGTCTCTCTCGACCCTCGCCATGGAGTTGCACAGCAGCCTTGCGACAATTCAGTGGGTGACGAGCGGTTACCTGCTGGCGCTGACGCTGATGCTTCCGCTAAACGGCTGGCTGGTGGATCGGATCGGGGCCAAAGCACTTTATTTGTGGTGCTTTTCGGCATTCACTCTTTCATCGGCCCTATGCGCATTTTCCTGGTCGGCCAACTCGCTTGTTGGGTTCCGCGTGCTGCAAGGGATGAGCGGAGGCTTGCTGGCTCCGATGGCGCAAATGATGATGGCGCGCCACGCGGGAAAGCACATGGTACGCGTGATGGGCTATGCCGCTGTGCCGATTCTGTTCGCGCCGATCCTCGGCCCGGTGATTGCCGGGGCGATTCTCCAATATGCTTCCTGGCGCTGGCTTTTTTTGATCAATCTTCCGGTCGGCGTACTAGCAGTCGTGCTGGCTGTTCTCATCCTGCCCAAAGATCGTGAAGAGCTGAGACCACGAGACCTCGATCTGGTTGGGCTTGCTCTTTTGTCGCCTGGACTGGTGCTCTTCCTCTATGGCTCGGATCACTTCGGCGAGCGCACAGGTCTTGCTGCTCTCGTTGTCTCCATTGCTCTGCTTGCGGCGTTTTTCTCGACCGCGGCAAAAAAGGGAGACAAAGGCCTGATCGACCTTCGCTTGTTCAAGGGCAAAATCTTCTCGGCCTCCGTTGTCACGCAGTTCATGGCGAACGGGATCGCGTTTGCCGGTCAGATGCTGATTCCGATCTATCTGATCCGTGCGTGTGGTCTGTCACCCAGCGCGACGGGCTGGCTACTGGCTCCTCTTGGCTTGGGGATGATGTGCTGCTACCCGCTGTTGGGTACCTTGACGAAGCGCTTCGGCATTCGCAGAGTTTCGGCTGGCGGCGCGCTTCTGGCCATTGTCGGGACACTGCCTTTCCTCTACCTGGCAAGCCACGGACTGGTTCTCGGTGTACTCGCGTCCGCTCTCTTCATCCGAGGCGTGGGCCTAAGCGCCGTCGGTATGCCGTCGATAGCATCTGCATACGCGTCGGTCAAGCTAGAGGAATTGCCGATGGCGACAACGGCTCTCAATATCATTCAGCGCCTTGGAGGGCCGACTCTGACGACTTTGTGCGCGACGTTCCTGGGATGGAGATTGGCGGCAGCTCATCCACATGACGCGGCGCTCGGGCCCTTCACCGGGGCGTTTCTCCTCCTTTGCGTCTTGCACGCTCTTTTGTTCGCAGCCGCGTTGAGGCTTCCTCTCTCGCTGCCCAAAGTGGTTGAGCAGCGGAATACCGAAATCGCTGGTGGCTTTGAAAGCGCTTCGGGTTGATACGGATTGGGTGCAACATCTCAATGGGTGACTTCTGGTCAGCGCACTCATTGAACTCGGGTTAGGCGGTGCTCTGCAGACTAGTACCGGCAAGACGCGCTTGCATCGGCCAACGACTACTTTGGGCGGATTGTCGGCAACACGGACAAAGGGATCAGCGGGTTGGTCAGATAGGTCCTGACAAGCCGGCTTGCGCCAGACAATCCGCCTCCGCGCCCTCCGGCCGCGAGTTCGCCAATTAGAGGTCACAGCGCGGGCCACTCGATGCCGAAATCGACTGGAGTTGGTCAACTGGAATCGGCTTCGGCGCGCCCAAGGTGGGCATGGCGGCTTGCGGATCAGTGGAGCGCCGGCATCGGCGCATACGGTGCATCGAAGAGAATGTCGCGATTCACCCTCACGTTGAACCGATATCCCACAGGGATCTTGATCGTCGGCTGGACATTCAGATTCCGCCTGGTGATCTGCGCGCCCAGCTCCGAGGCTTGCTGCCCTACCGCGCTTCCAGCAGTCTGTGCGGGGCTCGGGTAGCGGAACCACTGTGCTGCGATCAGCCCAAGTGCGGTTGACTTGCCCGCCCCGGACGGCCCGCACATCAGGGTGTGGCCAAGATCTGACACATGGAGATTCACCCGAAAGGGGGTTGCACCGGTAGTCGCCGCAAACAGTAGCGGCGGACTCTGTTTTGGCATCAGCCGCGATGGGTTTTCCCGTAACCCGGCCCAGACGGAAGTGATTGGAAGCATGTCCGCCAAGTTGAGCGTGTGCAGGAGGACCCGCCGCACATTGCGGTATCCGTCGCCGGGCAAGCTTCCTCGCCAAGCCTCGACGGCATTGATGGTTTCCAGGCGGCACGCGAATCCGAGGTTCTGAATCGACTTCATCACCAGGCGGGTGTTCTCGTGTAACCGATCGAGATCCTCGTCAAGACAGATAATGTTGCTGGAATACTGGGCGAACTGAACATCGCCGGACGCCGCCACGCCCATTGCCTGTTCGGCATCCTCCGCCATGGATTGCGCATAGACATTGACCGCACCGTTCTGTGTCTTGAGGACCTGGTCCTTGAAGCCGCGCGTTCGGGAGCGCCATTTCTTGCGGGTCTTGTCGAGAAGGCCCTGAGCCTCTTCGGGGTCGAGCAAAATGGCTCTGGTGCTCCAACGATATTCCATGGGCAGCGAGTCAATTTCTCCGAGAATGCCTGGAAAACTCGATTTCGGGAAACCGTCGAGCGCAATCACGCGGACATGCTTGAGGCCGATGCGTGGTTCAATGCCCGCGCTGAAATCCTGTGTGGCTAGAAGTTCATTCAGGTAGACGGGAATCTCCGGCAGCGCGAATGGGTGATCTTCTCCGGCCACACAACGCCGAAGATAGCGAAGCAGTCGGTCCTGAACCTGGGGGAACCCGTGATCGTCGTTGAACTCGTAGCGGTTCAAGCGCTCTACGCGGAACAGTGCCGAGAACACGTTTTCAAACATCTCGGCTCGCGATTTAAACCGTTCGAGGATCTGATGCGCCGCTCCAGAGCCCCGGCAGTTCTGGCCGTCGAACATCCAGCCTTTGACTTTTTCTTCGAACTCGATTGGAGGCAAGTAGGTCAGGGTCAGGAAGTAATCGCTCTCAAAATGGGCGCCCTCATCCATGAACTGCCGGCGACGTTCATCGTCGATCACCCGCGTCACTGCTTGAGGAAAAGCCCCGCAATCCGGATAGCCCGGCGCGCGAGATCGGATGAGGTCCGCGTTGATCATCCATCCGCTTCCCAGGCGCAGGATCGAATTCAGCCGCGCGGTCAGGGCGTGCATCTCGGCATGGGTCGCTGAATGCATGTCAGGCCCACGATAGGACCAGCCAGCAAGCAAGGAGCCGTCCTGCTGGAGGAGTATTCCGTCCTCAATCAGGGCGAATGGGAGCAAGAGGTCGGCCAAGCCCCGGGCGCGCGATCGATGTTCTGTAATCTGCATACGCGGCTTCACTTCCAGCTCTTGGGCGTTTCAGTATTCTGACCGTGCAGCCCGCTTTTCGCGGGATAGAATGCGCTGTAACGGATGTGCCTGAGGTAGACGGAGCGAAGTAAAGGGTCGGCCTTGCCCATCCGCTGCAAGGCCGACATTGAGCCAATCCACAACACGACAGCCAGGCCGATCCCCCACCAGGAGGCCAGGCTGAACGCCAGCCCCCCGGTGATCATTATCATCACCAGAACCAATTCGCGATCCCCGCCGAGAAGCAGATTTGGGCGGTTCGCGGACTGGTGGATTACGATCTCTCTGGGTTTGTCGGCCGGGTCCATGGGTTAGATCACCGCCGCTGTTACGCCGAATGCGCTCGACAACAACGGAGCCGCAAAAACGAGCACGGAAACGACGAGCCCGATCATGCAAGCCTTTCTTCCAAACTCCCCAAGCTCGCCGCCCCACAGCATTGCTCCGCCGGCAATCGCGATACCGATCAGTCCGATGGCGTAC